>Ga0105053_10001217_pt1 | contig 41202 bp, 27 predicted proteins | sample BON01_FD_78093 | JGI IMG/M metagenome (GOLD analysis project Ga0105053, IMG submission 78093) | Freshwater microbial communities from Lake Bonney liftoff mats and glacier meltwater in Antarctica - BON-01 | ecosystem: Environmental > Aquatic > Freshwater > Ice > Glacier meltwater | place: Lake... | reverse complement strand
CTCAAAACAAATTTTAAGAGTTCCTCATCTTCAATGTTCGAAGATTATTTCAGAGATATTATGTCGCCATATTTCGAATTTCAAAAGTTTAATAGTTGTTGTAGGTTGATTCATTTGGGGGGGATTAATTTTTTTAATTATCTTCTGTTTGTTTACTTGTAGTGCTTTTTAAAATTGTAGTGTTTCTATTTGTGTGACTCTCTGACGCGTGCTGTTTTAGCAGAGGCTGGAGCGAAGAGGTGTGTACTCGTTGTACTATGAGTTTTTAGTTCCTACTTTGGGGAAACTGCTAAAGAGATGAATGAATGTAATTCATGGTGAGTGATTACACGCGGCAGATTCAAAAGTGGATTTGAATTATAAATATTCACTGCAATGGGTAGACCATTCGGGGAAATAACAAACATGAACCTGTCAAAAAGATATCGAGCAAGCTTTCTTTGAGAGCAAAGTAATACATCTTTAGCTCTCACGAATCCAGTGTACTCCTTTTCCCCCAACTTGTTCACTTTCCCATGGAATGACAGAACAAGAACTCCAAAGGGAGAATGCAATTGTCGTACTCTAACATTCTCTGGGTCCCCTCAAGGACCAATATCTCCGTCGTTATCATTGGTGATATCACTGGTGGGGCTGCTGGTGATGATGATATCACTGGTGATGATGGTACCACTAGTGGAAACTCTGTGCGTGTTCTGCGTCGTTTTCTAGACGTCATCACTGTTAATTCTGTATGTGCCGCTGGTGGTACCGGAGGCTGCCGTGTGCTTCGTTTTGTAGCCATCGTCGCCTTCCCTAGTCTTCCGCATATCAGTTATATAACATATTGATGTATTTCGAAAAAATTAAAATGTAATGCCTTGATTTGAATGCCTGTTATCCGCCGTATTAATACATTAAAATACGGTATAATACATTTGGGGATGTATTTCACGTTTCGCGATGAAACTATCTTCCTAGTCTCTTGGTAATCATGGGGGTTCTTTTCTCTGCAAACCGCGTTTAGTGGTACTGGAATATGTACACATTTTATACCCATTCCCAATTTTTCGAATTTCGGTATAAATCCAGAACATTATTCATACAATTAGCACAATGTCGAAAAGGTCGGACTGGATTTGGAGCAAATTTGGAATCATGGCATCTAGATTGCTCGATGACAAACTTCCTGAGGGATTAGAGCCATTCAAAGGCAAATTGTCAGCCAGGTTCTATGAAGTGCGTGAGGCTGTGGTCAAGTTCATTACGGAGGTGATCATTCCTCGTAGCCCTGATTATGCAAAAGCTAGAGCTGCATTAGAAAGTCAACACCAGAATCCGCTCGAAGCCCCTCAGCCCGAAATGCTGAATGAACTGAGAGCAGAAGCGAAGAAAAGGGGTTTGTACAATTTCTTTCTACCAGAAGTTGGCGGACTTACAGTTCTAGAATATTCTCCGATTGCTGAGATGCTCGGTGCATTTAGTTTAGCAAACCTTGCCATGAATTGCTCTGCTCCAGACACTGGAAACATGGAAGTGCTGGAAAAGTACGGAACTGCGGCTCAAAAAGAACAATGGCTTGTGCCGCTTTTGAATGGTGAGATCCGATCTGCATTTGCGATGACTGAACCTGGTGTAAGCAGCAGCGACGCTACAAATATCAGTTCCAGAATCGATTCTGACGGAGACGACTACGTTATTAATGGGCACAAGTGGTATATATCTGGAGCTATTAGACCAGAATGCAAAATATTTGTATTTTTGGGCAAGACCCGATTTGATGGGCCTCGTCATACTCAACAATCGATGGTTCTCATTCCAAGGGATACCCCAGGAGTTACTATTCTGCGTCCTCTTGGAGTTTTCGGACATCTCCACGACCACGCAGAGATCATATTTGATAATGTGCGAGTGCCGAAATCAAACATTATTTTGGGCGAAGGAAAAGGGTTTGAAATTGCTCAAGGTAGGTTGGGTCCAGGTCGCATTCACCATTGCATGAGGACCATTGGAGTGGCCGAGATGGCACTTGAATCCATTTTATTCCGCGTTCAATCTCGTTCCGCCTTTGGATCCGTCCTGGCAAAGAAAGACACTATCCGAAGCTCCATTGCGGAAGCTCGTATCGATATCACCATGTCCAGACAACTTTGCTACTTGGCGGCAGTGATGGCCGATGAACACGGATTCAAAGCTGCTAGAAAATACATTGCCATGATAAAGTACAAGGCCCCTCTCACGGCCTTGAAGATTGTGGATGAAGCAATTCAAATTCATGGAGCCCATGGATTAAGTCAAGATAGCAAGCTATCTGAAATGTATGCTTCGCTGAGGACCTTGCGAGTTGCTGATGGTCCAGATATCGTCCATTTGAACACCATTGCCAAAATGGAAATTAACGCACCATTAACTTTGGTTGGCGAACGTGTGAGTGGAATCAACACCAATATTGACAAGTATGGCAAGTTCGCACATGTACCGGACATTGCGTTTCCACACAAAAGCAAAATGTAAACTTCAAAAATGCGCTTTGTTTTGCCTATCCGAATCATTCTAATTATTTTAAAAATAGAAACTTTCAAGATGTTTTCAAAACGGGAATGAGCGATCTCGATTGGGCTTCTTCCAATTTTGTATATTGAAAAGAAATTTAAAAGTGAATCGATCGAAGAAAGCTTGCAATCAAAACCATCGACTCGAAATCCACTCACACAATAAACACGGGAATAGAGGCACACTAAATAGATATATCTGATCCAAAGAGATGAAGAACCGTTTTTTCTTCAATCATGGTTGGTAAAAACGCAGGTTGGTACCAGTAGACGATGTCACAAACAAATTTATACAGTTGTGGCTTGAAACTGTCTGCCACTTGATCGTTTGTCTTCCAAGGTCCTTCGTAAGATTTCTTGCTACTGCGTTTCCCTTCTACATATCACCACATAAACGAATACTACTGAACGTGCGCGAACCAAGGCCCAATGGATCAAAATTAAAGATCTACCTTGAAACTCTAATTTCGACGTCGAACTTGAAGTCATCAGTTGACTCCGAATCAACATTTTCAACATCAGGCAAACTGGATTCGGAGGCGAGGAATTCTTCGATGCTAGCTCCGAATTTCATTTCACTGACAGCCAATTTTGAAGTGAGAACAATTCCGAATTGAATCAATGCCACGAAGACTTGCAAGAGAATCAAGCCTCGAGGGGTCCATAAAACGCCGAATCCAATCACAGCAGAAACAAAGGAAATAACCCAGGGATTGAACCAGCACGAGTACACACCAAACGAGTAAGTAGTTCCGTAATTCCATAGCAATAAACCAAAGTAAGTCGAGGAGATGACAAGAGTAAATAGTAAAATGGAGTCGGTGGCCATTTCTAGGCTTTGTTTCCAAGGCCCTGCAGGAAGTGAATCTGTCGCAGGTTTACTTATAAAATAATAAAACGGACCACAAAAACAGACATTACTAAGGGAGTCGCTGTCCAAAGCTTTGATATCCTGTAAAGTGAACACAGCATTCACGTAGGCGAGCCCTACGGTCATAAGCAAATACATCCATAAAGAATACCGAATAAAACGAAGACGTGTATATGCAACTTGATTATTGGCCCTTTCAAATTTCAAACACCCGAATATATTTACACCTCTCTTGGAATACACCAGAACCACAATTTCAAACATTTGTATCACGAATGAAGCGTATAGATACGGATCTACAAAGAGCCTGAAAAAGTACAACGTAGGCGCATCATGCTTTGTCATCATCGCCAGTGATTCAATGACTTCGCCCAGGAGAAGAATACATGCCACAGGAGACAACCACAGGACAACGATGGACCTCTCTCTTTTCATCAGAATGATAGAATAGATGAATGCTACGATTACACCAACACCGATAAGAGAGCTGATCGACATAACAACAGGAACACTGACTGGTTTCGTGTCACACAAATAGTACACCATGATCTCTTAACCAGTCTCAGCTGCGCTGAAAAAAACGGTATTAACTTAAAGTACCAGGTATTGAGAAAAGTCGTTGAAGCATACATAGGATGGTGATTGGTACTGTGCTGGAAGCCTTTTGGTTTATAGCGTCCTCGTTCCTGTTCTTACAACTGGTGATATTCGTTCAAAGTCGTTTCCTGCTAAAAGTAAGTGGCCTAGTGGTTTTTATTGTACCTTCTAATGAACATAGCCTGGTCGAAAGACACGTCGAACCGGAGTATTCAGTAAAAACGGCAGAGGTGATGTGGAATGGTATTTCAGAATGCTCGATGTTCAAACGGAGAAGAATAAAAGAGCCGCTGGGATTTCCATAGATGCATCTGAGGAAATGACGCCTGAAGCCACAGAATGGGCCAGGAAATATCCCGATCGAGCTGCGGCTTATGCGGATGACTGCTCACTCAAAGTAGTTAAACTTTCAACAGCGGATAAGATCCAGATTAGATGGGTAAGTTATACATTTCACATGGAGAACTGTTGGTTGACGATTGACAGAACTTGCCTCTTCCAGTGTGTCTTGAATTGGGAATGCTAGCCGATCTTATTGTCAAGGATTTTGTGTTGTATTGGTACGAAGAAAGTATTAGTCCGGATCCACAATTTCCCAATGATGTTCGCGACGTTCTGCAAAGCGTCTTGGGAAAGTTGGGAGATCGAATTTTACGTGTGAATCTTCCTATGTTTTTATTATGTGATATTTCTTATGTGCTCCGCCATCATTTACAATGGTTCTCGGAACTGCGTGAAAGTGCTAACAGTAAAACTGACTTCGAACACTTGAGTAGAGTCGATAAGAACGCAGTTATCTTAGAGGAATTTGCCACTGCTGGGCATTTACACCCAGCATGTGGTTTAAGTGGTGAGTCTAACGACCCCCGAAGCATAGCTTATATCCGTCGTATCATGAGCGAGATACTTGTGCGGTTGTTGCCGGAACAAGACTTTCATTGTTCTGCCTTGAGACATCTTTTGCGTGAAGTGTTAACGTGCAGTGTATTGGCCCCACTTCTGGAGTCCATCACTCCTGATGTGTTGAACGCAGCTATACTGCAATTTTTAGTTCCATCAGATATTAATTGCGAATCACATGAAACAGCGGCGGAAAAGCACCAAAAACAACAAGAAATGGAATTCGCTGAGCGGAAAGAATCAAATTATTCTGATACTTTAGAAGAAGAATTAGAAAACGAGAAAGGAATATCGAGTACTTTTGTTGAGAACGCATCAATAGATATGCAAAAAGGTGAAGCCTCTAGATTCTTAGTGGATCTAATGACGGCGGTGGATCAATGTATTATTGAATCGCGAAAAACTTCTCCTCTAACATTTGCATCACAGGCGGTCAGACAACTTTTATCTTCGGTGGATGCAATTCTACGACACGGAAATAAAATTCAGGGAGGATTGAATGAACCATGGTGGAACTATGTGAGAAACTCCGTCAAAAGTAGTCACGAAGCTGCAATGAGCGTTAATCTTATTGATCCCACAGTCACTCTGTTCAATTGGGCGGCACATGATGCAACTGAAGAGATAGAAGAGCAAAAGAGTAAACTAGAACTTAATAAACTGAGTCAAAAGTTTCAAGCGTCTAAATCAGCCTTGTTAAAATCGTTTGTTTTTAAACGATATCGCTCGAGGACCTCCAGCAATGAGGAGCAGGAGAAATTACTAGACCCTGGAAAAGTATGGTTGTCTATGATGCTGAAAAACAGAATACTCGAGGACGTTATTGCGGCTTTAACTGCAGATACACGATGGACTGATACGCATTACATGTCAGAAGCTGCAATTAGAATGCCTCAAGTTCTTCAATCTCTAGAGTTGCTTAAACCTCTGAGTTTTGAATTTGATTTAACCCCATTTTGGGCTTTTGCACAATCGATGCGTAAAGATATGGAATCCCACGGAGAAAAGTTGTCAACGAATGAGAAACTTCGAAGAACAAGGAAGAAAATCACGGACAGGATAAAATACAGCTTAGCGATTAAGAAAGGTGCACCTCCTGAATGTGTTAAAGAAAATACTTTTATTGCTCTCACTCCTCGAGTTGGTTCGATTCGAACCAAAATTAAAAGCTACAAAATGAAATTGGAGAGGAAGATTCGCTCAACGACGTTTGTGCAATATAAAATTGAATGCGATTTGACTCGGGAAAGTGATGGTGGGATATCCAGCTGGATTATATTCCGCAGATATTCAAGTTTTCTTGATTTACACAATGATCTGAGTTCGAAATTGGGTCACAAGTTAGATGATATTCATTTACCAAAAAAGGGCGGGGTGTTTAACTCTGCAACAAACGAGTTCATTATTGCGAGACAACAAAAGCTGGACGAGTATTTACGTGAACTGGTGAAGCATCCAGCCGTGCACGAATTCGAAGATGATATTTTGGCATTCCTATCACCGCAGACAATTGAAGATTTCACCAACATCGATGAAGACGCTGACGAAGAAGCGGAATTGTTTGAACCAGACAAACGGGACTACTCCTCCAGCGTTCTTGATGACGATCCAGATGAAGACCAGTATTCTAAACATCCGATACGTGGTACCAGCATAACCCAAGGTCCAACAATCGATCCTTACGATTTACGAATTGCCGAGGGACACTTATTCCAATTAGCTCAGGAAGTTTTCGAGTTCCACGAGTTGAGTTTCATGCGTCGAAATCTCATATCGGTTATGCGCGGTATCGTGTCACTGGCTTTTAATGGAGCAGCTCACAAGTGGCTCAAAGACAATTATACGCGAAAGGCCAGTGCTGGTTTATTGGCTCGGATGTTGAGCGGTGTTCGCGAGTTGCTGTGGCCTGACGGAGCATGGGCCGAGGGAGACGAAGAAGTGGTTCCTATGGACAAAGAACAAGAACTACTCAATGCATCATTGTGTTTGAAGGAAATGATCTCGGCAGTACCTATGTCTTTACGGAAATTTCTAGGCAAGGAGAAAAGTCAAACATGCTGCAATAAACTCCACGAATTCCTCCAGCATCCATCCCTAATACACAACTTGGTATTTACTATCATGGATTTACTGGTGATGAGAATATTCCCCGACTTGCCGATGACTGATATCCACAAACGACACGTAAGTCACTTTCACAAAATAGCCATTAGCAAACGAGGTGACAATTAAATCTTCAAAATATTCTAAAATTAGAAATGAATTAGAAGGCTGCAGCTTTCCTTAGGGCTTGTGACTTATTTTCCTCTAGAACTCTTTTGTAATCATGTGGCATTACCTTGACGAATTGCCCCACACTCTCCTCCCAGTTCTCAAGCAATCGCTTTGCCGGACCTGATGCAGTATACCTCCTGTGATTCTGCAACATTGATCTCAACTCCTCTACATCCTCCTCCTCCTCAACCTTCTCTAAGCCAACCATCTCAGAGTTTACTTTACTGCTGAACGACCCATTCGGATCCCAGATGTATGCGATCCCACCGCTCATCCCAGCAGCAAAGTTGCGACCCACATCTCCCAGACAGACAACTCTTCCACCAGTCATGTATTCGCACCCATGATCGCCCATGCCTTCCACTACTGCGGAACCGCCTGAGTTACGCACACAAAATCGCTCACCTGCTTTGCCTCGGAAGTACGCTTCGCCTGAAGTGGCGCCATACAAAGCCACGTTACCCACAATCACATTGTCTTCAGGAACAAATGTCGGCTGAGATTCCATCGTGACTTTGTGAGGGTACACGATGATCTTGCCTCCCGACAGACACTTACCCACACCATCGTTCGCATCTCCTTCCACTTCAAGTGTAACACCCTTGGCGAGCACAAAACCGAGTGATTGACCAGCTGATCCATTCAACTTGATATGGATCGTGTCATGGGGTAAACCTTCATTGCCATACGCCTTCGCTATACGATTCGACAGCATCGTACCCACGGTCCTATTCAGGTTGTTCACACCACTTTCGTAATATACTTTTTTCTTGTCACTTAGCGCATGGGCGCTCTTCGCAATCAAAGTGAGATCGAGGGCGGAATCCAACCCATGGTCTTGTAACATATTGTGATACAGAAACGCCTCAGGATTTAATTCACTGGCTGGTTGCAGCAAAGCATCCAGATTCAGTCCTTTCGTTTTGTAATGAAGAAGACTTTCGTTCATTTTGAGTTTATCCGTTCGTCCGATCATTTCGTCAAAAGTGCGGAACCCAAGAAGAGCCATGTAGCTCCGAACTTCCTCTCCCAAAAAGTAGAAAAAGTTTGTTACGTGTAGAGGTTGGCCGTTGAACTTCTTTCTTAGTTCAGGATCTTGAGTGGCGATCCCTACAGGGCAAGTATTCAAGTGACACTTTCGCATCATGATACATCCCAAAGCAATAAGAGGGGTCGTGGAGAATCCAAACTCTTCTGCACCCATGAGTGCTGCAATCACTACATCTCGACCTGTTTTCATCTGGCCATCAGCCTGCAATCTCACTCTGCTACGAAGATTGTTCACCACTAATGTTTGTTGAGCCTCGGCAATACCCAGTTCCCAGGGAAGTCCAGCACGATGAATACCGGTCCATGCAGCAGCACCAGTACCACCATCGCCACCTGATACAACAATATGGTCTGCTTTGGACTTTGCACTTCCAGCAGCAACAATTCCCACTCCAACTTCACTCACCAACTTGACACTCACAGTTCCATCAGGATTCGCGTTCTTCAGATCATGAATCAACTGGGCTAGATCTTCAATAGAGTAAATATCATGATGCGGAGGTGGAGAAATAAGACCTACACCAGGTGTTGTACCACGAACTTTAGCAATTTCCTTTGTAACTTTGTACCCAGGTAGTTCTCCTCCTTCTCCTGGCTTCGCACCTTGAGCCATTTTTATTTGGATCTGGTCTGAATTCGCAAGATACTCTGCTGTGACTCCGAACCTTCCAGAAGCAACTTGTTTAATGGCTGACCGCTTGTTCTCGCCATTGGGACCTCTCCATGTGAATCGCATTGGGTCTTCGCCTCCTTCACCTGTATTACTCCTACCACCTAGTTTATTCATTGCCATTGCAAGGGCTTCATGGGCCTCTGCACTGATTGAACCGAGACTCATAGCTCCAGTAACGAATCGCTTCACGATCTCCCCCACCGGTTCCACTTCATCGATTGAAACAGATTTGGCAGGGTCTGCGTGAAAAGCAAAGATACCTCGGAGGGAGATCTTGGCGTTTTGCTTTTGTGTGTACTCTGAATATTTTTTGAACACGGCGGGGTCTGATTCTTGCACCGCGTGTTGCAAGTCAGCCATCGACTGAGGATCATTGTAATGAGCCTCACCACCATGCCGGTAATGGTAGTCACCAGGATTTGATAACTGAGGTACCGTTGATCTATCGGTCACGTTGCCAGTTGGAAAACCACGAGTATGCATAGTCTCCAAATCAGTCGACAAGGCATCAAAACCCGCGCCTTCAATTCGAGTGGTAGTTCCTGTGAAGCAGATGTCCACGATATCAGAATCCATTCCAACTGCTTCGAAGATCTGGGCACCCTTGTAGCTTTGTAGCGTGGAAATGCCCATCTTAGACATGACTTTGAGTATTCCTTTGTTGGCTGCCTTTCGATAATTTGCAATTGCTTGTTCATCAGAAATCGCAACCCCTCCATTCATTGCCGCTAGTTTGCCCTTGTTGAGCTCCTTAACGGCATCGTAAGCGACGGTAGGACAGACAGCGTCGGCGCCGAAACCAAATAAAGTACAAAAGTCGTGAACTTCTCGTGCATCTCCACAATCAACGAATAATGCACATTGAGTTCGTAATTTGTTCTTGACCAAGTGTTGATGCACTGCACCGACTGCCACCAGCGAAGGCACGGGGATACGATCTGCATTGACATTGTCGTGTGTTAGTATCAACACAGGCACTTTGCCTTCCTTTACTTGCTTTTCGGCATCTTTACAAAGTTCAACAACTGCTTTTCGAAGACCGTCGACACTTCCTTTTGGATAGGTGGCATCCAATGTGGTACTGTACCACTTTTTCTTGAACGCAGCATCTCTTCTATTTTGTGCTTTGATTGACCCCATCTCTTCCTGAGTTAAAATGGGATTTTCAATAACCATACGGTTGGCGTGTCCTTCAGAAACCTCCAGTAAGTTCTCTTCTGGACCTACAGGGCATCGTAAACTCATAACAATTTCCTCTCGAATTGGATCAATAGGAGGATTTGTTACCTGGGCAAACAACTGCTTGAAGTAATCAAATGGGTTCTTCGGCAACCGAGACAGAACCGCAAGGGGAGCATCTACACCCATCGAGCCTAGGGCTTCTTTTCCGGTGATTGCCATCGGCGCAAGGAGTAAGTCGAGGGTTTCCACTGTATAGTTAAACGCGTTCATTTTACGACCGAGTCCCAAAGTATCTACGACAGGAGTAATAAACGCAGGACCAGCAGCTGTCCATTCATTCAACTGCACAAGATTTCTGTCTAGCCATCCTTGATAGTCCCGCTGCCCAGCAATGGTGTCCTTCAACTCGGTGTCGTTAATAAGTGCTTGTTTTTCAAAGTCAATGAGGAAGAGTTTTCCAGGTTCTAATCGGCCTTTGTATTTCACCGTAGCAGGGTCTAGAGAAGGAAGTACACCTACCTCACTAGAAAGAAGAACATGATCGTCATCAGTCACGTAGTATCGTGAAGGCCGTAGACCATTACGATCCAAACATGCTCCCACATATCTACCGTCTGTGAACGCCATCATGGCTGGCCCATCCCAGGGTTCCATAATACAGGAATTAAATTCATAAAATGCTCTCTTTGCACCTGTGATACTCGAATCGTTCTGCCAAGCTTCAGGGATCATCATCATGATCGCTTCTGGGACAGACCTATTCGATCCTCGTGTGAGCAACTCTAACACACTGTCTGCGTTACCAGAGTCAGTCATATTGTCAGAGCATATAGGCATTAACCCACTTTGATCATCTGCATTCAACACTGGTGAATGCATGACGCCTGATCTAGCCAACATCCAGTTCTTATTGCCTCGTAAAGTGTTGATTTCCCCGTTGTGACAGAGCATACGATTCGGCTGAGCACGATCCCAACTAGGAAACGTGTTCGTGGAGAAACGAGAATGAACAAGAGCCAAATGAGACGAAAAGTCTTTGTTCACGAGGTCCAAGTAATACTGTGGAAGCTGTTCAGGTGTCAATTGTCCCTTATAAGTGATGGTTCTCGAGCTCAAACTGCAAACATAAAAATCATCTAAATTTTCAGCTGCAATAGCATGCTCAGATGTCTTTCTCATACGCATAAGTTGCCGATCAAACTCATCAGCTGGCAGATTCTTCGTTTTACTCGCAACAAAGATTTGCTCGATGAAAGGTTCAGACAACTTGGCACCGGTACCTAACATTGTGTTGTTGGTAGGCACTTCACGCCATCCGAGAATCTCCATTTCATAACGTGATGCCTCCTGCGCCATGATTTTTTTACATTGATCGGCGGCTTCTCTATCCAACGAGGTGAAAACTAAACCAGCCGCGTACTGTTCTGGTAAACTAATACCCATATCTACTTGCGCAACTTTTCGCATGAACCCATCAGGCATCCCTACCAAAATACCTGCTCCATCACCGGTATTTACTTCGCAGCCACATCCTCCTCTGTGACTCATTCGGGCGAGCATCTCGTTTGCATCAGCCACGATGCGGTGGGACGGCTTTCCCTTGAGGTTTGCAATCATTCCAACACCACATGAGTCCTTCTCCAGTGCTGGGTCATACAATCCTAAACGACGTTTCGGTATCTTGTTGAACGAGCTGAAGTTTCGACGAGCTTGGAAGCGAAGCATCACGAATATTCAAGGTGTTTGTTTTCACGGGTTGTGTTCATTCACTAGGTGCTGTTTAGTATGTAATTGATTCGACGATTCAAGAAGATCAAAAATCACCGTAAATATTATGGTGAAATAACGGTAACGATGGATCCAAGATGGATTTAAATTCGTTTACGGCTAGATGAAAGTATTCGGCTCGGTTAGGAAGTTGTCCACTCAAGCTGATGATTTATCCTTACTAAAGACCATTGCACAGCGGCAGGAAGACATGCTTACACAACTCATGATCAAGGTTGATCGTCTCGAAAAAGGCAACGGGCAAGGAGCTCCTGTAGCAGCAGTACCTCCAGCACCAACGAAGATTGGGAAGAACTTTCGGGGTTTTTTGGACTACCAGAGAAAGACGGAGCCTTATAGACCAGCCAAGGACCGACTGAGAGACTGGCTGGAAATCAACAGTGAAGGCCACGCTGACCCTTTAGAGCAGAAGCGACAAGCTGCAAGGTGTATGGACTGCGGAACTCCCTTCTGTCAGACCTATACAGGATGTCCGGTAAACAATCTGATCCCCGAATGGAATGAACTGGTACTGACTGACCAGTGGAAAGAGGCTATTGACAGGCTTCACAAAACCAATAACTTCCCAGAGTTCACAGGGCGAGTGTGTCCAGCTCCTTGCGAAGGCGCATGTGTCGCAGGTCTTGTAGGAGATAGTGTCACTATTAAGAACATAGAGTATGCGATTGTGGATAGAGCTTGGAAGGAAGGCTGGATTACACCCAAGATACCTGCAATACGCTCCGGGAAATCTGTGGCAGTTATAGGTAGTGGTCCTGCAGGTAAGTGTTTGTTTTCAAAATGAGGTTTTGATTCCTAAAAGAAAGTAGGACTTGCTGCTGCCGACCAGCTGAATCAAATGGGCCACAATGTGACAGTGTATGAAAGAGCTGACAAGATAGGAGGACTTCTTTACTATGGAATTCCAAACCCTAAGTTGGACAAGCGTTCTGTAGATCGAAGGGTAAACCTCCTGAAAGCAGAAGGCGTTGATTTCCGAGTGAATAAGGATGTCGGAAACAACGTGAGCAAAGATGAGCTTGAAAAGAACCATGATGCCGTCGTATTGGCTGTTGGAGCTACCAAACCACGTGGCCTAACATGTAAGGGCTCCGACCTAAAGGGCGTGTACTTCGCAATGGATTTCTTAACCGCTAACCAAAAGGATCTTAATGTGGATGATAAAGGTAATTTAAAGAACACATGGGGCGATGAGCTTATTAGCGCTGAAGGCAAGAACGTTATTGTTGTCGGAGGAGGAGACACAGGTACTGATTGCATCGGTACTTCCATTCGTCAATTTTGTAAATCAATTGTCAATCTTGAGTTGATGCCAATCAATCCTGTCACTAGGGATTCGCACTCGAATCCGTGGCCTGACTGGCCGAAAATCTACCGAGCCGATTACGGCCATGAAGAAGCGAAGGTTGTGTTCGGCAGTGACCCTAGGAAGTACGCGGTGAACACCAAAGAGATCATTAGCGATGGGCATGGAAATGTGAAGAGTTTAGTTACGGTGAAAGTGGAATTGGTGCAAGGCAAGATTCAGGAGGTTCCGGGTACAGAGGAAGAGCTGCCAGCAGATCTGGTCCTCATGGCGATGGGTTTTCTTGGACCGGAGCCAAGGTTGCTAGACGCATTCCAGTTGCAAAGTGACTCTCGAGGGAATGTACTGGCAAAATATGGAGAATATTCAACTTCTCGAGAAGGGGTTTTTGCGGCTGGTGATTGTAGACGAGGACAATCTCTAGTTGTATGGGCCATTAACGAAGGCCGTGGGGTTGCAGATTCGGTTAACGCGTATTTGACCAAATAATATAAATCATGTTTTTAGTTTTTTTGAAAAATATATCAACATTCAGATGGCTGGGTTAGAGTTGTTTCGAGAGCTTGGTAAGATTCACTTTGTTTCAATTGTGCCTCGCGAAGGTCATTGATAAGTTGGAGTTCAAGCTGTTCCAACTCTTCAACTTCTTTTTCACGCTCTTCGCAGATGCGTTGTGTTTCTTCCAATTGTTTTCGTTTCGTGGACTCTTTTTGCAATCGACGTCGCTCGTTGTTGCGTTCCTCCTCTTCCTTCTTCAACTTGATTTCATTCAGCCTGTTCAGTCTCTTCTCTTCCTTATCTCTTCGCCATTGCTCCTCCTGCTGACGTTTAACCTCTAAGAGTCGCTCCTTCTCCTTTTGAAGGTGCTGTGAAGTTGATTTCTTGTCATTCAGTTGCTTCCTAAAAGCCTCTTCGCGCTTTTTACGGGCCTGTTCTTTGGACTGATTGATCTTAATACTCTCTTGCTCCATCGTTGACATCCTAGTTGACTTCACCATTGAGATAGTCTCCCTCTTTTCCAATCTGTTTTGCTTTTGGCTCTTTATAGCGTCAATTCTGGCACGTGTATCGCCCACTCGTTTATTTGCTACATCGAATTCATTCCGAAGATGAGTGATTCTATTACGAAGTAACACAATGTCAGATTCTGATGCTTTTCTCCGCTTCATTTCTTCACGGCCTAAACCCTGCAATTGTTCCAAGGACAGATTGTCGAGGCCACTGAAATCATCCAGAGTGGGAGTCTCCTCATTTTCGCAGCAGGTCTTCTCATAAATATCTGCGATATTGACATCATTAGAGGACCCAGTTGGGCTATTCATTTCAGACCTACTTGAAGAAAACCCTCTGCTGGATATCGAAGAAGGGAACTTGTCAAGTTTCGAGACTTCCACTTTAGATTCGATTTCATCGCATTTCGATTCTGAAAGTAAATCTTGATCGCGTTCTGGTTCTTCAACTTTCGATTCGAATGCACCGTCCGTTGCTGACGCTTCCTCCGATTCTTCGATTTTTGATTCGGATTCTTCAATTTTCGATTCCGAAGTATAGTCTGATTCACCATTCAATTTTGATACTTCGTTAGATTCTTCAATTTTCGATTCTGAAGTAATATCTGATTCACCATTCAATTTTGATAATTCCTTAGATTCTTCAACTTTCGATTCTGAAGTATTATCTGATCTACACTTTGATTTTGACACATCTTTCCATTCTTCAACTTTTGATTCTGATGTATGACCTGATTTACCGTCTAGTTCCAATGTTTCCTCATATTCTTCAATTTTTGATTCTGACGTATCGACTGATTCATTGTCTAATTTCGAAACATTTTCTGACTCTCCAATTTTGGATTCTGAATAATCGTCTGATTCGCCGTCCATTTTCGGTACCTGAGTGATTCCGAGCTGATCATCAGCCTCACATTCTTGATCTTGCTTTTGTTCATCATTTTTAATAGGGCTGTCTTCAAATTTGCTTTCATTTGACTCGGTAGTGAAATTCTCATGTTCGCTAATGTTTTCATTTTTAGATTCCTCTGTTATTGGATAATCAATCGTAAGATCGGCAACCTCTTCCTGTTTTATATTAATATGCTTAGTATCTTTCTTCGAGAACTGCTCCTCTAACTTTGTTTCTTCCAAATGTTCTTCGTCTACAAGCGGTTTCGGTTTCTCATCTTCGAATTTCTCTTCTGCCAAAACTTCCTTGCCATTGTTTCCAACGTCCTCATACTTTCCCATATCGTTGCTTTTACTTATGATTTCTGGTTCTGATTTACTGTCATAGCTTTCTGAGTTGAGAATATTGTTCACATCCTCAGGCAGCGAGTAGTCATCAGGAACATCAATCTCAGAATGCGGTGATTGATGACTTCGAATTGATTCACGGGATGAGGTCACGTGCTTAATTGATTCATCATCACTGATATCCATTGGAAGGATGTCATTCATGTCTTCTGGGAGAGACGATTCTGAAGCCATTTCAAACAACGGACTTCTAGTGTTGAAAAGATCCGTTGAATGAAGGGGGGCTATTGTTTTTAAACAGATGGTCCTACAAGCACATGCCAAGGTTGGTCCGAGGAATTAATCACGAGGCTCGGTTGTTATTTTTACTTCCCATCCCTCAATGCGCCATCAAATAAGAACGCTTCATCATCGGAATCTTTGGTTCTCGAAAACCTTGATGAATTTTTCCTTCTTGTCTTGGCTAGAATCAGCAAACCTTGGACTTTGGTCAATGACAATGTTCATGGTTTCCTCCAGCATATCGTCAATGATGTATTGAAGTCTATCTCCCGCCTTTCCTAAATCAGGCTCAGCATTAGCTTCGAGAATGAACACATTCCAATCCGGATCAATCATGAAATCCAATCCAAATATCTCAAAGCAGTTTTGTCGAGCTTGAAAAGTCAGTTCACCGTTTACGGCAGCAACGGTATTTGCAATGATAGAATTCACTCTCTCCTTGGTTTGAGATATTTTATTGTGTGCCTGGTCAATTGTAGCTACCAATCCACTATGGACCATGTCCACATCATACTCATCAAAGAGGCGCATGCATTTATACTCATCGTCTTTCGAAAGTATTTCTTGATGACAAATATTTGTAAGATGAGCTCTTGTGTTATCTAAGCTGGCACCTTCATATTGCTCCAGTGAAGATATTGCTAAGAAATCAGGATGCACATATGCTACGAGATTACCGACGAGCAGCATGAAGACTCGAAGGTGGAATTTGAGCCCATTGACTAGCAAGGGTGGGATATAATCCTGAAGTACAAAATCACCAGCACGTTGAAGCTCATCAGCATCGATCAATGCTGAAATCAGCTGCACCTTTGACCCTACCAAAGCAATGCCATTCGCTTGATTGGTGACACTGGGTTTCAGAATCCAGACATCGGAAATACCCTGTTGAAATCCAGGAAAATCTATGTTTTTGAAAAGCTGATCCACGATTTCTTCTTCAGACTGGATACCGGTGAGGTCAAGTGTAATAATATAGGATTTCGGTTGAAACCTTTGTTCATCTGGATGTTTAGAATGCCATTTTTCCAAAATATTTGCAAGATGCCCTTTTCGTATGAACCCTTTGCGATTGTAATAACAGCTAACCAATAAACTCTCTGCGGAAATCCCATCTGAAAACCAATCTATGTTCTCATACTCGCCCCAATGAAAGTGGTAGTTGCCATCATCAGGAATACGATTCATCACCGTCCAATTTACTCTCCTTTTAAGCCCACGTTCCACTAGATTCTGTACATACTCATCATCCAGCGTAACTACTGCTATGGGATTCGTAACTAAAGAGAGATCTTCTTCTTGATACCTTTCGGGATACATTTGTTTGTAATACTCCAAATGACTCACTTTTTCCTCGGAATTTTCTTCTTCATCCTCGGAACTTTCCTCGTGTACGCGATGCAATAAGGCAGTCATATCTAAACCCATCACCTGTTGTAACGCCAACGTGGCTGCATCGGAAAGTGTCACATCGTCATCCATCGATTTTAGACTGCTACGTGGGGGGCTTTCTCGTTAAAACCATTTGTAACGGTTGCTTGACGAAATGGATCGTCCTGGGAGCAGAGGAACAACTTCTCGATCAGGGTTACGCACCGCTAATTTGCGAACTTCTAACGGTCCAGCAAACTACAGTGGAGTTGGTTTGAATACGAATGTGTCGGTGTCTGAACGACCGGTGACTCAGCAAGGGTTGAGTGGAATGCGAGTGTCTACTGCTGGACCGAAGCGTCAGGTACAAGATACCTCCTACTTCATTTCATTACTGCGAACCAAGTGCAATGATATTTCATCAGAGACTAAAAAACTTAAAAAGGAATTCGAAAAGAACCAAACAGATAGTGCGAACTTCGTGAAATACGAGAGACAATATGAGGAACTGATGAAGACATTGAGAAATTTGGAAGGGAAGCTGGCAGATTACAACTTGGCAATGGACAAGTCTAGAGATAGCACTGACCCGGAAGATGTAAGGGCGTATCAGCGTCAATTAGCCCAACGGAATTCAAGAGAGAAAGAGGCCATTGATGCGATATTCATCGAGCGTCAGCACTGTGAAGATGCTATTCGTTCATATGACGACAAACTACAGAAGGTACAACAGATGGAGGAGTATAAAGTTGGTCGATTGGGAGAACAGGATCAAAAACAGTATTATCAATTGGCAAAGGAAAACCAACAGCTGAACCGTGCGTTGGGTGGTCGAGTAAACGAGCTGGATAACATTCGTCGTCGAGTCAAGCAAGGAGAGGCTGCATTAGGCAATGATAGATATCGAGAAGAGTATGTATCCCTGGCAAAGAAGCTTGAGAAATACATCAAGGAGAAAGAACATTTGGAGCTGGAATTGGAAGAGTCTAATTTAGATCCAAAAGAAGCACGCGAGAGGTTGCTCAACAAAGTAAAGACAGACAATCAGAAAATTCAGGAGCTTCAAACAAGAACTGAAGACTTGGTAGCGGAAACTGAATCGAAAAGAAAACAAGTTTCGGAGATTTTAGAGGACGTATCTGAAAGGCAAAGAGGAGGACAATCGGGGGATGCTGAAAAGTATCAAATGCTGTTTGAGCGCGATAAAGAAATGTCCGAGTTTTTAGAACATCATGATGAGTATGTGATGAAAGAACTGGAAGAACAGAAAAAGTCACAAAAGATAATTGTGGCGCTGTTGGAGCACACGTCAAGGTCCATATCAAGGGAACAGAACTTGCCAACATCAGAGCAGTTTTCAGAAATGAAAGACAGCCTTTCATTTAAGAAGCGGCAACTGGAGTCAAGTATGTCCACACAAGATCAACTTGAAAAGGAATTAGAGAAAAGAAAAGGCGAATTGGAAAAGATTAACACGTTGGATTCCAAGATCCAAGTGGAACTTTCTTCCTTGACGAGTAGAATTCAAGTCATGAACAGCGAAATGATTCAATTTGAAAAGATTGATGAGTTGAGGGAACAGGCAGAAAACACTCGCCAACGTCTTTCGTTCTTAAAAAAATTCTATTCCAAGCGCCGCGATGAATTAAGATTACAAGTTGGTCTTCATTCTTCAGAATGTGACAAGAAATTGAAAAAAATTCAAGACAGTGAAGTAGGGAAAACTCTTCAGGGATTGGAACAGAAACTTCGACACTATGAACAAAGCATTTTCCATCTGAATGACTTCATTAAAGTGAAAGAGCTTGAGACTCAATTTCAATCTGAAAAAGAAGAGTGTGGAAAATTCATCGACGAGCTGAATAGCCTTCACATTCAATTTGCAACTGCAAGCTACTAAGTTAATTAAAAATCTATTTTGTTTCAAATAATAAAATGGCCATGATGTTTTGAAACGAAGAAATGCATGCCTTTTGACCCCTGTTAAAAAAACTTAAATTTGAATATAGTGTGTACCAGCATATAACCCACCTATAATTTAATCACCATCATTTCTACCACGTGATGAAACTAACGAATAAATAGGTATGGCGCGGCGAAGCCGAATGACCACAACTTTACTACTGAAAACTCTACATCAGGTGCAGAATATTGTTGGGTGAAAGTGTGCATTTTCTATATTTGTTGCATTCACACAAACTCACATAGTTTAAGTACTCTTTCAAGGAAACATGCCGATCATGTTCGAGAAGGGAAACCTTCTGTTTCTACCCGACGATGATCAATGTTTTTTGCCTGCTAGAGCCGCCACGACATTTGAACAAGGCAAGGCTGGAGTCGTGATCCTCCTTGATGGAGAACGTCAAGTGCGAATTTCCGCCAAGCACAGCAGTATGTGTCAACCTATGGACAAGCAAAGTCTTCGAGCATGGCCTGACATGGTTGTACTAAAGCAATTGGACAACGCTTCATTGCTGCACAATATCCGAATGAGGTACATGAAGGACGAGATTTTCACCTCCATCGGTTCTATTTTGATATCAATGAATCCATACAAACAGATTCCTGATCTTTTTGGACCAGAAAGCATGGAAAAGTTTATTCAATCTGGAGGTGATGTGAACATTTTGAAAGATCTCGGACCTCATATCTATGGCGTGGCCGAGGATTCTTATTCGTCCATGATGAATCAGGATTCAGATCAGAGTTGCATCGTCACTGGCGAGAGTGGAGCAGGGAAGACAGAAGCAACCAAGTTATTTCTTGCGTACATCGCTGAAAGGAGTAGAAGGAATCAACGGGTTCGAACGGAATCTTTTGCGGAGATGGAAGCCGATGGATCCAACTATCAAGTTCCGTTACGTGAACAAATTCTAGGTGCGAATCCAATCATGGAAGCGTTCGGGAATGCTAAGACAGTTAGGAATGACAATAGTTCAAGATTTGGCAAACTCATTGATGTTCATTTTAATCGTCGCCTCGGCGTAATCAGCGGAGGTGGTATTACAAACTATCTTCTGGAGAAGAGTCGCGTAGTGAGACATTTAGAAGGGGAGCGCAGTTATCACGTGTTTTATCAAATATGTGCTGCAGCTACTACCATCGATCCTGATATGAGAGACCGCTACCAACTCTTCGAGGCAGATCAATTCTTTTACTTAAACCAAAGCGCAAAGCCATCTACAAGAATCGACGAAGTTGACGATTGCTCTGATTGGCAAGAAACAGTTAAGGCCATGAAAATGTTGAAAATCACTGATGAGCAACGGGAGCAAGTATGTCGCACTTTGGCTGGAATTTTACATTTAGGGAATTTGGAGTTCGCTGGCGGTAATCAAGGAGGAGATACCGCTTCTGTGCAAAATACCGAAACACTTCATCTGGTGGCGACGCTTTTTGGAGTGGAGGATGCCGCGCTCGAGGCCGGGCTTCTAACTCGAGATCTTTCAAACAAGATGGAAACTGTAATTCAAAAGCATAACGTACGAGAGGCAAGTGATGCACGGGATGCTCTCGCGAAGCACACCTATTCCAGACTTTTTGATTTTCTAAGTAGCTGCATTAACTCTGCATTGTCAGCCAACTTGGACGAGAAGACAATGAGAGAGAGTCGCACCATATCCGTTCTTGACATATTTGGTTTTGAATCGTTCGGTCACAATTCAATGGAGCAGTTGTGTATCAACTACTGCAATGAAAAGCTTCAAGGATTTTTTAACAACCATATTTTCAAATTGGAGCAGGAGGAGTATCGGAAGGAGGCGATTGATGTCAGTCAAATTGGTTTCTCGGATAATCAACGAGTTTTAGATACCATTGATGACCGGTCTTTCGGTATCTTCGCCATCTTGGATGATGAAGTCGGCTTACTTCGAGGTTCTGACGATGGATTTTTAACCAAGGTTATCTCAAGAGCGAAAACATTGGAGGCAAAAGCGAAATCAGATGCTAAGAGCGAAGATGCCCCTGAAAGACGCAGAACCCGAGGCAACAGTTTGCACCAGCGAGCCAAGAGCATGTATCGTAAACAAAGCGTTTTAGGAGCTTTCGAAGTTTCTGGGAATCCGCTGGATGAGAAACTCAGTTTGAAGCAACCGGATATCAAGACGCAACGCAAAGATCCAACTTCTCGCAATTGTTTTATCGTGGTGCATTTTGCTGGACCGGTAATGTATAACGCAGACGGTTTCCTAGAGAAGAACAGAGACATTCTAAGAACAGACATCATCAAGGTAGTGCAAAATTCAAGCATCGAACTCATCGCCACTATTTTCGACGAGTCAGTCAATGACGGAATGGACAAAGCGCCTGGAAAAAACAAGAACTCGCGAAAAACCCTTGGACGAAAGTTTCAAGAGCAACTAGATGCATTGATGTCACGCTTATCTGCCACAGAACCGCACTTCGTGCGTACGATCAAGCCAAACACGAAGAAAGCTTCCCGGAATTTTTACGGACCGTTGGTGATGGACCAATGTCGATTTGCAGGGCTACTTGAAGTGTGCCGTATTCGCCAATTAGGTTATCCTATTCGCAAGTACTTTTTGGAATTCTTTCAATTATACGGATGTATTAAACCCAAAGCCAAAAACGTTGATGAGCTTTTGGAAATGCTTAAGGAAGACGGTCTATTAGTTGGACGTGAATGGCAAAAGGGCAAGACGAAGGTATTCATGAGAGCAGCTCAGGCAGCGACATTGGAAGAAGAACGGGCTGCTGCATTATGGGATATCACTGTTTTAGTGCAATGTCGAATCCGGTTGTGGTTGTCGAGAAACAGATTCTTGAAGAAAAAGAACTTGGCCAAAAACTTAGAGCGCGGTATCAAAGAACGCAACGTGCATTTGTTGGAAACCAATATTGCGTTTGCTGCCAATGAAGTGAGCTTGGATTCCAAAACCAATTCCCTCGTCATCCAAGCGAAACGAGTTTTAGGTGAAATTAAGCAGGAGCAAGATCATCTTGAAATCCTTCGAACGGCAGTAGATTCCAAGGACATTGCATCATTGCCAAGTTTGATTCAAATATCGAAAGATATGGGACTTGGAGATCATCAGTTGGTTAAGGATGCAGAGCAATTACTTTGGGTAGCAAACGTGGAACAAAAAGTCATGGAAGACCTTGAAGCGGCTATTGAATCAAAGAACACCAGCAGCCTACGTGCGGCACTTTCTCAGGCGGAAGAGCATGGCTTGTCGAATACAACCCAAGCAAAAACTGCCAAGGCGATGCTCAACCGCATGGAAGAAATCGAGAAACTAGTACAGGAGCTTGAAGAAGCAATCAATGCAAAAGACACCGCAGGAATGCAAACACTGTGCAATGCGCTGGGAGATTTGGGCGAGGCCAACCACCCTATGGTGCAAAAAGCTCTCAAAATTACCAAAAAGATTGTCCAAGAATCAAAGAGGAGAAAAGAAAATTTGGAAAAACTTGACAAGGACTTGGCTATTGCTATTGCCAATCGTGACTTGGATGCCTTGAATGAGCTTCGAACACGTATTGAAGAACTAGGAGCCGATTCGGACCGAGTCCGTGAAGCAATGGAGCTTCGTGCATTCCTAGAGTTCCGACAGTCGTTGTTGCACAAGATTGCAGTTGAAATGGGAGTTCTTGGAAAGAAAGCTCGAATGTTGGATGGGTTGGAGTACGATGATTTAGAACCACTAGATGAAGCACTTGCTCAAGCTGAAAAGCATGGATTGAGTGCCAAGACTGAGCCTGAGATCCAGGCTGCAATCCGCTTTCGGGATAGAATGGAGAAGCAGCTGTTGGTTCAAGATCAATTGGAAGAAGCTCTGGCCAGCGACGACTACAAGAAACTCGATGCGGCTCTTTTGGCTGCTCAAGCACTTGGCATGGAGACTGAAATGACGCGATTGGTAGCAGATAGATGCAGAAAGTTGTTCAAAGTCAAGCTTAAGTTGATGATGGTGGATGAGAAGTTAGACCGAGACGCTCGACTAGCAGCATTGAAGTACAAATCAGCGGATGAGCAAGATGCATGGGATGAAAAACGTTTGGACTTGATGAATTCTGATGAGTATTTGGAGATTGTTAAAGAAAGTACACTCGACGACAGATTCGAACTTGAATACTACTACCGTATCCGATCTGATGACGACTACACATCGCAGTTCCCTTCAACTCGGCGTAACATAGTGGCTGAGATGAAACTTCAATCTACAACAGAACCGATTTTCAAATCGCTAACAGAAGTGGACGAGTTGCAAAATGGTATTGCTGTGAGAGTCAACGAGACTATCTTGAGGTACTGTGGTGATTTGAGTGCTTTGCAAGCTAGTATTGCAGGACTTTCTCAATTCGTTCTGCTTCGAGGTCTTGAAGATCCTCGCCTGGGTGATGAGATTTACGTGCAGTTGATGAAGCATATTCGAGCGAATACTAGTGCTGACAGTCTTGACAAAGCGTGGTTGTTGATGTGCGCTTGCACCAAGTACTTTCCACCGACGCCATTGCTTCGGCCTTATCTAATCTACTTTTTGAACGAGCACACAGAGGAGCCTCACTTGATCGGAAATTACGCAAAATTGTGTTTAGCTCAGCTGAGCTCCACCATTGCCATCGCCGACCACCTGAGCAAGGCCTGTGGAAATACTCGTGCTTTGCCAGTCTCCAAGTACAAGCCATCACTTGAGGAACTGGCACACTATCGCGTTCGACCTCCTGTGCTTTGCCCGGTACAATTTGTGGATCTCAGCGTGTTTGACATACCAGCATCTCCTGATATGCTGGTGGAGAGTCTTCAGAAACTCGTCAAGAAGAAAACTGGTGTGTTTGATGCAGTGAAAAAGCCTTCCTGGGCTATATTCGTCAAGGATCACAATGAGCGTACCTCCAACAATTTGAAAGCTCGTTTGTTACGTTTCTACAAAGTACACAACCCTTCCAAGATCCATGATGTTGATGTGTATGTCAAGCATTGGAAGGATCGTGAAGTGGAGTTGTTTCAAAAGTTGGTGACTCAGTATGGGGCAGAACCCGATATCGGAACCGTTAAAGATCGTGGTATGAGGATGCCAGTCACCGCGGCAATGGCTGCTAACAAATTCCTTAGATTGAATCAAGTTGCGCCAAAGAAAGGCCCTTCCCCCAAGTGCTCGTGGCCGTTACCATGGTGGTTGTATGTGGGAGACGTGTATCTTCGTATGTCCAAACAAGGGCTTGAACCTAGCTTTGTCTACAAACGGAGATTCTTTCCTGATAAAGGCAAGATTGATGTTTGGTTGTATCAGCAGCTCACTCTGGAAGTTACCACTGGCATTTTGACGATTGCCGCTGAAGATGACGTCGCAGAACTAGCCGCTATTTCATTTGCTTTGGAACATGGTGGAGAATTACCAGACACTGAAGAGGAACTTGTGGATGCAGGTATCTCCAAACACATTCCACAAGTATGGTTGGAGAAAACACGAGTAGAAAAGTGGGCGGCTAAGATTTTGCAAGATGTGCATTTAGAACACAGCCATGCTTCTGAATTGAGGGACAAGTACGGGGACATATGCGGTAAACAGATCACGTATGGTATGTGTTTCTTCAGTGCTACTGCTCAAGCGAATGAGAAGGAATATGTAATCGGTGTCAACTCTGAAGGAGTTCACATTCTCAACGAGCAAAAGAATGATGTTGTTAAAGTATTCCCAATGAAAGCTATCAAGAAATTTGGTGCGCAAACGGGAAGCTTCTGGATGAAGATAAAGACTTCAGCTTTGAAAGAAGCAAAATCCACAATGAAATCTAGAATGAGTCGCCGATTCACGGGTGCCAATGGGACCCCACTTCGAGAATCAGAGGCTGTTGGGCCATCTATTAAAGACTCTCAATCTGATTCAAAGTTTAGTTTCCTGTCTAAAAACAACACCAAGGAAGTGATTATCAACATAATCACTTCCTGGGAACTTTACGATCTCTTGTGGAGTTACCAAAAGGTCGAGAAAGAGATTGGAAAGCGATAAATAAATCCTAAATATATATATATTACAAATTCAATAATGGAACATTCTCACGATAAAGCAAAGGTCGCGTGGTTATTGGATCCCATAGCTGAGTCACTTTGTTGGCGTATTTATCTAAACAATCATATTTACAACCATTGTCTTTCCAATAACATCTTCGAATATCCACATGCCTACATTCAATATGTGAATCATTCATGTGTTTATGATACTGGTTTAGTCTCGTTTCAAATTCTTTCCTCCCAATGAAATCAATCAACCGATCTAACGTCTGGTTTGCGGTATCCCACAAATGATAATCCAAAGAATTGCGTTGTCTAAAGTTTCCTCCTAAAAAATATGATCTGACTTCAGGAGATTCTTGGTCGAAAGGCACATGCGATGTATGCGAGCTAGATCTCTGTGAATCCTTCGAGGGAAAATAAAGTAAATCGGCAAGACTGCACCCTAAAAAATAACACAGCACCAAAGCAGATTCATCGAAACGTTCGGTGACACCCATGAACTGTAAATCTTCCCGTGACTTGCTATTGTTCAATTGCATTGCATGCCATACAGAGTTGGTACACAAATAATGTTTTCCAAAATGAATTTTCGCAGTGTCCGAAACATCCGCGCTAAAAAAATCAAATGCAGAGATGCACCTGTCTATCGGGTTTCGAACCAAACCCCATGTAAAGCTTGGCATTTGTAGCGCATTTCTCCATTCAAAGAAGTCTTCTTCTGTGATGTGATTCGCTAATAATTTTGGTTCAACGTTTTGATGCCAGAACTTACTGCGACTGCCACGCACTCCAAAGCGAATTGCTATTCTCCTTGCAACTCCACCCATGGTAGAGCCACCCACTTTTTTAGCCTTTCGAAAAACCAAATTGAAATTAAAACAATGCTGTGGGAGGGGAACTGTGGAATATACTTTATGATCAGAAGTACAAGGGACCCAGGAAGTATTGTGGTGACTTATACGGGTAGGGATATGTGCCAGGCTGACCACTGGGGAGCTTTTTAAAAGAGGTTTATAAACATCGCCATCTGAAAACGACCACCAAAGAATTACAACTGTAATAAACGAAGCAAGAAACAACGGCGTCTTCATCAGTGAACCAATTTTTTTACTCGACCAAATAGAAAAGTGTAGCAGCCCCCCACGACATGGTAGACTCTAGTTTATGAATGCAGATTCTGGGTAAGGAATTTAAATACTTGGTATGCATAGATGCTCCGTGGTTGTATGGCAGTGAATAGGTTCAGACGAGATTTCAAATGAAGTATCGATGTTTCTTTTGTTGATCCATTAATGAATTCTTAAAATTATGAAAACTTATCACCTGACGAGGTTTTAGTTTCTAAGGAGGAGCTAAACGAGACAAAGAATCAAGCTTTTGCCGAAGGTCCTGGTCATTTTTCGATTTCTTTTATTATAATTGGTATTGGTACTGGATGGGGTATGAATACTAAGAGGTTATTCCAGAGATTTTTGATAGGTATGCGAGATCATTCTGGTGATGCAGAAAGAATCAATGTTTTATTTTTTTGAATACGTTAGGGGCTACTTTATGGAAATTATTGGCAAGGGAAATGGTTCTCAAGTCAAGGGATGCGATTTAATTACATCAGAAGCGATACAATGTGAAGTGATCTCTCATAATGTTGTTGCTTCTGATTACTTCACGGATTGTCAGCAGGCTTTTTCCTTTCGACACGATACTCTTGTTTTTTGTGAAATTAGCGTTTAATGGCTTTCATAAATTCCACTACTTGAATAATTATCTTCTGTTTGTTTTAAAAAAAACCAGGTTTAGTTAAAAAGAGCTTGTGTTACAAGTTGCTTTTAAAGTAAGCTCAATTTGGGGACACCTCGACGCTGAAGCAAAGGTAATACCGTCACTGGATCCCATAAATGGGGGACTTTATTCGCGTATCTATTCAAACAGTCGTATTTGCATCCATTGTCGCGCCAATAGCAGACGAGTGGAGAAATTACATATTTGCATTCTTCATGCGTGGCAGTCAAATGGCTGCGAAACTCACGAAGTTTAGTCTGAAATCCGACCTTCCCTACAAAATCAATCAAGCGATCCAAAGTCTGATTTGCAACATTCCACAAATGAGTGTCTAGGGAATTCCGTTTTTGAAATTTATTTCCGAGGAAAAAGGATCTGACTCGTGGTGATTCTTTCGCAAAGGCCACATGAAGAGAATGACGCTTGGATTTGGGCAACCTGTTCATCGGATCTTGGCTATCTTTCGATTTTACATAAAGTATATCTGCAATACTGCAACCTAAAAAATAACACACCATCAAAGCTGACTCATCGAAACGTTCGGTGACTGCCATGTATTGCAAGTCTTCTTGCGATTCACGGCTGGTTAATTCCAATGTTTTCCAAACTTCGTTATTGCAACGATTAGAACCTCCAAAACGAATTTTAGCGGAGTCAGAGGTTTCTGCGCGGAAGTAATCAAACGCGGAAATACATCGTGCGATTGGCTTTCTAACTGATCCCCAAACGAAGTATGGCAAACGCAATGTATGCTTCCATTGTTTATATCCTTCGTCTGGGATATGATTAGCTAACAGTTTGGGCTCGCGCTCTACTAGCGATGCCCGATCACCGCTACCAGCTACTCCAAAGCGGATTGCAATTCTCCGCACAATGCCACCCAATGTGGATCCACCAACTTTAAAAGCTTTTCGAAATAATAGATTAAAATCGAAGCAGTTTGGAGGGATTGGAACCCCAGGGTAAACAACGGTGGACGAGCAATTGACCCAGAAGTTTGATTTCTCGAAACGATTTCGATTTCCACTCTTTTCAACATAAGCCATATGGGCAATGTCCGTTTCTGACTTGAATATATCATAATTATCCTCGTTTTCAATTACTCCCAGTCTGACTACCGTAGAGTATGGGGCGAACATCACATATTCAGATGGTGTCACAAAGGGTCTCTGACAAACGACCACAAGTGCTACTGTGGACATTATAGCTACAACAACTCTAATAGTGCAGGCAGTTTTAACAAATCTCATCAGCGTCGAGTCTACATGCATACTGCCAGAGAAGAAAAAAAGATCCAGCTGCAATAATCGAGTTCCTCGATCATGATAAGAGTCTTTAGCAGTAAAAGGTAGTCACAAAAATCATGGTGACAAGATACCCAATGCGATGCATTCAGGCTAGCACATGAACCACATAGTAGTCATATGCATGGGAGCTATATCATTTTCACAAGTCGAATCCAGAAGCCGCATAATAACTTTCCTTGGTAGCTTCACAAGCCAACCATTTACATCAGAATACTTCTGACCAGTACATTTCTGTGTCCAGATTAGTGAGCTATTTCGGGGTTTCACGGAGATCCTTGTGAGCCAATCTTTCAACATGAACCATTGTCCAAGTACTTTATCATTCATTTACGTACCGGAGCTACATGTCAGTTGCGTCAAATGTGTTTCGTTCCAATACCCACGGGGGTCCACTGCCATATATCCGCTGTAGTCTTATAGAGGGTATATTTTCCGAATTGGATTAAAAAAATAATCCAAGACTCGCATTAAGCTTTGCTGGTATTGAATGCAAAAAGCATTTCCTCTTGCGTTCGTCGCTAAAATGGAAACAAATACTTGCGGGGGGCTTTGTATTAAATGTCCAGCTAGATGACAACTAAGGGTCGGATTTGAGTGGTTTAAAGCAACGATATTGAAATGAGTCCTGTCACGAAGAAACCGAAGACTGTGGATGCAGCATTGGAGGAGAAATGCATCAACGCCGTTCGAATGTTGAGCGCAGAGATGGTTCAAAAGGCCAACTCAGGACATCCTGGTGCTCCGATGGGATGCGCTCCAATGGCTGTGTCACTATTTACTAGAACAATGAACTACTCTCCTGGCAATCCAAAGTGGTTCAATCGAGACAGATTCGTTCTTTCAAATGGGCATGCATGCGCACTGTTGTACTCGATGTTGCACTTGACAGGATACGAGCGTCCTACCATGGATGACTTGAAAAAGTTTCGTCAATTGGATAGCGTGACGGCAGGTCATCCAGAGAATCACCTTCTCGAAGCTGTGGAAGTTGCTACTGGTCCATTGGGCCAAGGCATTTCACAAGCTGTGGGAATGGCCGTGGCACAGTCGCATTTAGCTGCCACTTTCAACAAACCTGGTTTTGATGTTTCCAGCAATTTCACATACGTGATTTGCGGTGATGGATGTCTACAGGAGGGAGTCTCCAGTGAAGCTTCTTCGCTAGCAGGCCATTTGAAACTTGGTAAACTGATTGTATTGTACGACGACAATAAAATTACCATCGATGGCTCCACTGATTTGTCTTTCACTGAAGATGTTGCTAAGCGATATGAAGCATATGGATGGCAAGTAATCACAATCACTTCAGGCGATTCTTCTGATCTGTCTGGTATTGTGAGCGCAATTGAGAAGGCAAAGGCGTGCACAGATAAGCCTACCCTTATCAAGGTCGCAACCACAATTGGCTTCGGATCGAAAAAACAAGGGAGTCACGAAACTCATGGATCACCTCTCGGTTGGGAAGATATCAAAGCAGCTCGTACTTCTTTTGGATTTGAACCTGAAGGTTATTTCACGGTACCAGATGATGTCCTTGCAACGTTCAGATCTCAAGTTGAAATTGGCAAGGAATTGGAAAGCGAATGGGACAAATTGATGGCATCGTATGCGGAAAAGTACCCTGCAGAGTCCAAGGAACTAACGCGAAGAATCAAAGGGGAACTTCCAAGTGATTGGATGGATTCGATCCCTGCTTGGAGTGAAGCTGACAAAGCTGATGCGTCAAGAAACACCTCCGGCTTGGTCTTGAATGCTATCGCTTCCAAGTTACCTGAAATCATGGGCGGTTCTGCTGATCTGACCCCTTCTAATAAAACTCTTTTGACCATGTCTGGTGATTTCCAAGCAGCTACTCCTGAAGGAAGATACCTCAGATTTGGAGTTCGTGAACACGGTATGTCTGCCATCTGTAATGGTATGGCTGCTTACGGGGGATTCATTCCTTACTGCGCTACATTCCTTAACTTTGTAGGTTATGCATTGGGAGCTGTCAGACTATCGGCTCTTTCGGAGTTTCAAGTTCTCTATGTGATGACTCACGACTCCATCGGGCTCGGCGAGGATGGCCCCACCCATCAACCTATTGGCATTTTAGCTGCACTTCGAGCCATGCCTAACTTTTATGTTTTTCGCCCTGCTGACGGAAATGAGGTAGCTGGTTCCTACAAAGCGGCTGTGAGCATGAGGAAATCTCCTTCTTTGTTCGCTCTATCGCGACAAAATTTGCCGAACCTTGCATTGTCCACCTCTGATAAGGTGCTATTGGGTGCCTATGAAGTAACCCTCGCTGATTCTACTCCTGTGGTGACTATAGTAGCCACCGGTTCGGAAGTATATTTAGCAGTTGATGCAGCCAAGTTGCTTAAGGCAGCTGGTATTGATACTTCTGTTGTGTCAATGCCGTGCATGGAGCTTTTTGAAAAACAATCTGTTGATTACAAAAAGAGCATCTTTAGGAAAGATGTACTTGTTGTTAGTGTGGAAGCTATGGCCACTTTTGGATGGTCTAGACACAGTCATTTCCAGATTGGAATAGATACCTTTGGAAAATCAGCTCCATATTTGGAATTGTATGATCATTTTGGACTAACCCCAGAAAAAATATCAGAGAAAATCAAGACCGTGCATGCGTCGTACAAAGGGAAATCTTTAACTTGGTTAGCAGATGCACCACAGCTTTAAATTAATATTATTATTTTTACGGTTTGACGTTAAATACCTTCCCCAAGGATTGATGCGTCATACGTGCTGAAGATTACAGTTAGCTCACGATTTCAATGTGAGCTAAATTAAAGCCTTTATAGGGATTCAATGTCCTGTATTGGATTCACTGCTGTTGCTGTGTTTATTGCTTGAAATAATAATTAACAGGATCATATTCCCTGCTGTCCCATTTCAAATTTTTCGGTCACTCGGTTTTCAGGGAAATATCAAATTCTTCCGCGAGATTTGTTTTTGTTATATTACTATTATTCTTCAGTCGTATTTTCAAAGGCAAGAGCTTCTTTATATCTAATTCTTCACGCATACATTCGCAAACACCGGTCTTGAAAGGATACGTTGGTCAACGCATCATAGTACTGGCCACCAATTTGTTCTTGAGTATTCAATGTGACATACAAATATCTAGAGTTCATTCGGTCGGCCGAAGAACCTCCAAATTGAAACTCCACGTTTAAGGCAGGTTGGAGAAAATATGAGAATAGGTATCATTGTCGCTTTGTTTGAAATCATTGAACATCACAACACTGTTCATACTGAGAGTCATATTATCCATTCTAGAAAGCGGTGCGAATTTACCTTGAAGTAAACGTCTGTTCAAAGTACAATTCCATGTAGCCATTACATCGGATGTGGTCCATTCCAAAATCACTGAATTATTCGTTGCATTCAAGGATGTCCACAGGAAAGATTGGGAGACCCCTTCGTATTCTTCCATCGTGTTCTGGAATGCAGGATTAAACCATGAAGCCACATCCCATATTGTGACACCATTGACAAACGCACCCAATAACAACGCCTGTGCAATAATCGAATACCTCCACTGAGGCTGGCCTCGAAAAAACATCACTCCTACAATGCCATAGAAAGGGTAATGGATATGAATAGTCAGTTTATTCAGAAATATCATTGAAAGTGTCAGGAGAACAAACACTGCAATTCGAAAGGGAACTAAAAAATGCCGCATACCACCGTGTTTACGATGAAGTCTTAGTTGTAAAATGCTTGCCGGGAATGAAATAAGAATGAGGAGCACTTAACCTAGTATATGTGCGGGAGATTTGAATATGTCCTGCTTGAGTGCTAAATCAATTCCAAGTTCAGTCGCGGTGTCCAGACGTATCCCATACCAATAAGGGACGAAGTGCATGACAAGAAAATCAAGAGGGAATTTCGAAACATCAGGCATCGTTATGCTGACGGAATTTACCCACAACAAGTACCCAACCGCCCCAAGAACAAATACACGAGCAGTGGCATCGTTCACCAAGTAGATGTATTCTTCTTCACTTCCTCGTTTTCCAAGAGTCGCCAAATACAACCAATCAAGAGTAATGATTTAAAAATAAACAACAATATTCGAAGGGCAAATGAGCACAGCGAGAATGGCAACAATCGCAAATGTATAGAAATCAATATACGGTCTTATTGAACCGCAAAACGCAGAATCCATGTCAACCAGTTCGAATGAAAGCGGAAACCAAGAACTGGAGAGTGAATCAATACCATAACTCCGGCTGCCTTCGTTATTGAATCGTTCGCCTACCTTTCTTACACCGAAACAGCCCCCTAAATTTTTTGAATACTTGCCTTGATGCATCGCTGCCTTGCATAACTGCATGTACCTGTATAAACTCCTGTACCTCTGATTTCATCATCGCTAAAGTCGCACCACCTTGTGCATCGAATTGGGTAAATTCTTTCTCTCTCAAAAGGCCGACAATTAACTCCTTCAACACCGCAGGTCCGATCAATAAACGAATTATTCCGCCAAAACAATGAGCCGCAGTCAACATTATAAGGATCACCTAAGGTACTAGCGATATAGTCCAGATAACAAAATAATAAATAGATAACCAGGGTCGCTGCTAAATGAATAACGAGACCCAAGCGATGTTTCTTAATTGAGCACTTTGCAGTTTCAGACTTGTTCCCTTTTGTGCAAGAAAATATCGACCTTGAGCCCCAAATACCCGAAGTTAAAACTGGCAATTCACTAGTGTCTACATCTTTGATTCGACCTATCTCATCTGTATCGGTGATCACGTCCATAACCGACTATTCGTTGCACTCCTTCAAAGCACTAGTACTTCACCGGTATTTGTAGTTCTAGTACCGATTATATATGGAGGAGGATCTATAAAAGCAATGTTCACAATCCACCTAGTAAGTCCACTTCTGGTTGTCGTATTATCAGCTTCAATTTTCTCCCTGTTTTTAATCAAAATTTTGATAAAAGGAAAAAATTGAGGAATCTTTATTAGTATTCAATCGTCACCCATTCAGAGAATTAATTTTGAACCGAAAGGAGAGAGCGATGCAATGAAAATATGTTCATATATGTTTTAAATTATAAGTCAAAAAGTGACTTGTTTCAAAACACGAATTTGAAAGTCGACCATAAAGTCGACAAGAAAAACAGCTATAGTATCCATATGATAAACACTAAGGACGTGAGCCAGTGCAAAATAGGTGTAACTATTGGTTCAAATGCTACGATGGTGGCTTCTGCTTCTGGTGTCGGTGGAATGTGGAAATGTATTCTGCTCGATAGACAACCAAAACACAAATGTATCTTCATTACTACCTTCGGTGCTCGAAGGAATGAACGCCTATGATTGGCCCGTCAGCGCCAACTTCGTCTCTTTTCAAAACACCAACAACCTATGCTTGACTCCTTCCTATATGGACGCCTTAAACGTTTCTCCTTTAACAAACAAAACTGGTGGGTTGTGTTTCTCGTTACCTGCTGATTTCAAATGTCTCAAGTCAGGGAACCAGGTACCGTGCCCCTCTCAGTTCAACGTTTTTGGTTTTTGCATTACCGACATACGGAAGAATTGGTTATTCGGACCATGCCGATGCGCAGACCCGAATGTTAATATAACATCTGCGGTGCCAACATCAAGCCCATCCTCAGAGTCTCCTTCGGCCTCTCCATCTACAATCGCACCTTCGACTTCAACTCCTACTGTGCCGAGATATCCAATGACTCGAATAACGTGGCTCGAAGTGGATCTAAAACGAGCAGCTTTATCGTCCATCCAATTGATACAAAATGAGTCCGAATTGTACATGGACGATTTACACTTCGCGCTCGGAATCCGGTGCCATATTTTTAACGTCATGAAGGCTTTGTTGGAAGAAAATTCCAAAGACACTGTTGTCGATCCATCAATCTATTTTCCAAACGGAAATTTCTCGGTGCTTGATTTCATTCCTTGGCTTCAAGTCAATACTTGTATCATCGATGTTGATTCAGTCCGATGTAATATCTCGTTTGCCTTTTTGCATCGTAATTTACCTCGTGCACCAACTAGAAGCCCAACTTCAGCACCAGAAGATATTTCTGTATCTGGAGAATTCTTGTTGGATGACATTCTTATAAGGATACGAAATGACGAAACAGCACCGGCATTTTCTAATTATTTCATGGCTAGATCGAACTTTTGGAGCATCTCAGGTGAGTCGAACCAGATCGAAGGAACGGGAACACAAGTTTGGAATAGTGGAATTAACTTGCCTTTTGGTGCGCTGTCTGGTGACTGGAAGATTGGAGACATCTTGTATGAAAGTGGAGAACTTTTTGAAACTTTCCACGATTTCGACTTGTCCGAATGCCCTAATTTAACAATGTATCTTCGTCCTGGAGAACCTGCTAAGAATGATACTAACGCTGATAATTCGTCTCAAACAGGGAAGATCGTGGCATCTGTTGCAGGTAGTTTTTTTGCTTTACTGCTGGTGTGCCTATTCTCGATTTATTGCCTACGATTTAGAAGGGATACCAAAACTGACTTAGATAAAGTATCCATGCTTAAACTGAGGGTTCCAGTTGTTGGTCCCGTACACGAGAAACCCAAGATCAACAAAGATTTTGAAAGTCTTGTGATCGATGAAAGGGAGCTGGATCTAGAAGGAGTTATCGGTCATGGTGCGAGCGGTAGGATATTCAAAGCGACATACAGTAATTCTGAAGTGGCTGTTAAAGAGCTGTTTCCAGATCTGGTGTATTGTGAAGAAGACTCGTCGCAAGTGGAAGGGGACCCCAAGGACCAAATATGGAAAGAGCTTACTAGTCTCCAAATGCTCCGTCATCCCAACATTATTCAATTATACGGTTGTACATATTCCCTTAGTAGTGATACGGGACAATGGCGATTGCTTGTTGTAATGGGGTTGGCTTGTTGCAGTTTACGGGAAGTTATTGATGGTACTGCCGAGGGCATCGATTCCCAATTCGATCGGGAAAATTTAGACTTGATTACGAAAATCAATTTGCTAAAACAGGTTTCATCTGGAATGGCTTATATACACGATTGCAATGTGGTTCACTTTGATCTCAAGCCAGAGAATATTTTATTGACCAAGTCTGGTCAGGCAAAATTGTGTGATTTCGGAATCTCTAAAAAGTATTCACAGCCAAACCACGTTACAGTAAACAAGACCATGTCATTTGTGCGGGGGACTCCGCCATACATGGCTCCTGAAATACTTGAGGGAGGAAGCAGTGATCAAATAGGCTCTAAATCAGATGTTTACTCTTTTGGGGTAGTCTTGTGGCAGTTGTTTCACATGAGGGATTATCCTTATCCCCCTGCATGGACTGTCGGGAAGCTGTTTTTGAATGTCACTAAGAACAATGTGAGGCCAACGATATCAGACACCTTGAATCCTCAACTTGCCGAATTAATCCGATTGTGTTGGCATAGAGATATGGGTGTGAGACCCAAATTCCATGAAATTCTGAAAGAGCTAGATAGCATGTTGAAGAAAGAAGAAACTATTCAAACCAAGTTAACTCGACATACAAGCATTCACCCGCCGGTTGGAAATCGTTATGTGTGGGACCATTTGCAGCGCAAGTATTCACTATGTACTATATCGGCCACGGAAGTTGACAGTCAAGGTAACGAATGGTTTGAGGTTGCACATCTCCAACCGATGATCATTCTTGACAAGTGCCTCAAAGTCACAAGTGAAGAATCTGCTTCCGTCGATGTTCGAGTACCTTCACTATTCGTTCAAGGAGCGAATTTTGCATTGGAATCTTCTCAGATGAAACTGAATGGAACGTATTTCAATTCGATTGGAACTTTGGCAGTCGGATATCTGCAGCAAGTGTTGGGAGAAAATAGATCTCGTTCCTTGGGTACTAGGGAGACGTTGAGATATTGGATGCAGAAAAGTAACGAGTTGAAAGCCAATTCGCCGAGTATGAAATTCTGCTTCTCTCGTCGCAAAGTGAATTTTCCAATCAACATGCCATTGAACAACTTTACTTTCGTCAACTTTGAAGCGACGGAAACTGCAGTAGAAGGAAGTTTTAGTTCATTTAGTGGCGTGTATGTACCTACTTTGCGTTTGGTGAGCGTGAGACGATTGTGTTTGAGCTCATTGCCAGAGCAGGAGTTGATGGACACTCTAGAGGCTGTCTGGAATCATATGTCTCATATTTTTGATTTCAAAAAAAGCACTTCTCCTACTTTCAAAGAACTTGAATATGCTCTAGGTGTGCCTCGGGAAATTGCTTGTTTTCACGGAGCGTATATAGACCCGGCCGAAATGGCTCTGGTTCTGGTAACAGAGTTCAATGATGGTGGGTCGCTCAAGCATGTGCTGGATTTCCGTGCGGATTACTGCATCAAATACCCGCAGATGAGTCCAGCTGATATTATGTACGCTACCACTTGCGCTATATGGGATCAGCAATTGCTTTTCCGAATAGCAAAAACCGTGTTGATCGTTCTGGAATTCCTGCACAACAAGAGAAAGTTGGTACATGGCAATATCAATCCTTCACAGGTCTTCTTGCATACTAGTGGTGATATTAAGTTGAGCTGCAATACGATCTTTGCCAAAATTTCCCAAGACTATAGTATGAGCGATTTCTACAAATCATATCTAAGTCCCGAGCAACTTGAAGGAGTAGCACCTTCGTATGCTAGTGATATATGGTCGTTTGGGATGGTGATGCTAACCACCGTGATGGGCCATTTCCCTTTTAATCCAAATGGACTTACTGGCGATGCTTTCATGATGCATTTGAAACAATCTGTTTTCACAAGTGATGTCTATTTACCGGAGGAAGTGAATTTTCCATGTCCCGTAGATAATGGATCTCTTTCTGCAGCAATTGAATTACCTGACTCATTTTGCGACTTTGTAAGTGGCTGTCTTCGCTTGAACTCGAGGAAACGATCAACAGTAGATCAACTCTTGAAGCATCCATGGATGCAATCTTTCAAAGATCAACCGCAGCATCCAGAGGCATCCATCAAGGAAAGAGATGTCTTAGTGGAGAATGTGGTGTCTGACATGGCCTGCGAGTTGCTCAAGTGCGCGACCAGCTCCTTTGGAGTTCGAAAGTATTTGGCAATGAATGCACCTTCTAACACTTTGGTTGTGCCATCGGAAAACCTCAACACGATATCCAAACAGTTATCGATAAAACGAGAAATCGTCAAGAACGCACTCGTATATAATGCCAGGGAAGCTGGCATGGAAGAATCGGAAGTCATGTCAGATATATCGGTGGATTATTCAGACATTGTTCTGCAGAGTGTTTAATTAGTTAAAATATAAATATTATTGAAAATTATCTATTTCGTTTACTTGACCCCACAGTTTGAGTCGTCTATCAAATGAACAAGAAACCAGTTCGGTATCTCTGAAAACCAGATCTCTAACAGATGCCAAGTGCCCGGTAAGTTTAAGAACCACAACTGAAGATTGGATGTCCCAAATATAGATGGCCATATCTAATTCTGAATTACTGGCAAGGTATTTCAATGTCGGATGCCAAGCCAATGCTGGTCGTCCGTACTCGGAGCATGAATGGCCATACAAGCTACACAGTTGTTAGCGTTCGAATTAACTCAATACAAATGTACTTACTTTCGATATTGAGTCTCGGTACCAGCCTCCCATATAATAATCCTACTTTTATCAGTAGCTGCTGCCACTAGAGGCAATGCTGCTGCACAAGCCAGTGCTAGAACTGAAAATGATACAAAATCATCGCCGTTTTCATTCATATTGGTACGAATAACATCCCCAGGAGACACAGTTGTATCAGTTTCCACCGTTTCCACCACAAGATACTGAAGGTCTCGCTCATCCCGTACTGACACAACTAAACAAATGGAACCAAACACCCTCACGAAGTCAATGGCCTCCGGTGTATTAGCACAGTGAAGGTCGTAGAGTGTAACTGCTTCATCTGCTTCCACATTGTAGACACGAACCATTCGATCACGAGCACAAGTAGCCAACCAACGATTACAAGGCGATACGGTCATCCCCGTAAGCATCTTCGAGTGACTCGTTGTACCTATCGAGCACATTGTCGATTGGTCAATCAGTCCCACCGCCCCACTCAGAGTACCGAAAAATACTTTGTCAGATTTAAACGGTCTTAGAACTGTTACAGGTGCGTCGAGTGTCAGCGTATTCTCACAGGTCCCATTTTTGATCCAACAAATCTTTTTGTCGGCGCCACCCGACACGATCGTCTCTTTACCTAAGCAAGCACATGCTAGAATATTCATTGAGTGGGAATTAGGGACGTCTGTTGACTTGGAAGAATCTATCAATGTTGCACGTCGTACTTGCAAAACTGCAGGTGTATAGCTACTCCGCGCATCGATTTCATTGGGCAAATTCTCTAAGGTGCAGTCGCCCCTGAGAAAACTTCTGGCATTGGAACGAGCCATTTCATCAGCCAAGTGAGGTAAATTTTCGACAGCATGGTGAGTTGATGGTGGGGATACGAAGGTTGCCATGCTCTCAGCGAAACTCAATCGCAGTCGGTCTACATCAACATTTCCATCGTATCGGTTGGATTCTTCGGCAGCGACAAAAACCATCATTGCTAGCAAACGTCTCGAATCAAGATCGACAGGAAGGCAATCTAGAAATGCCACTTCTTCCCTAGCTTCCAACTTAAATATAGGGAGAACATCAAGGACCGAATCCAAGTCCAGCTCAGGATGGCAGTTCAAGCACACCGCACATCCACTGTTACTAAAATAAGTGTAAAACATATCAATGCTCTGACCGCTCTTAGCTAAGCAAATGCTGTTCGGTGGCAGTCCGGTAATAGATTCGTGGGTGTACTCAAAGGCGACTTCTGATTCCATACTGTAATAACTCCAAGGAAATAAATTCAAGGATTCCGAATAAGTAATTCGCTTAAAGCTAGGAGCTTGATTCCGTTTTTCCGTTTTCCCTCCAAGAGCTTTTGCCACAACGATACTTCCTGTGCCCATTCCGATAATCTATCACAATCAATAAAAATTAAAAAGAAAAAAGGTCACTTACTTTAGGCCTCTTGGCTCCACTGAGAGGAATGTTGGCGAGAAGAACCGTCAATTTCTCCAGTTGGATTCTCGTAGCTTCCTTGAACTGACACAATCCTATGATGAGGACGACCTCATAGGATTCTATGATAGATTTGAAACCAGGGAGATTGTCGGCATCAATAACTTCCAATCTCTCACAAATCAAATCATTATCAGACACTGCAGCTTCCCATTTCTCCTTGAAAATTAGACATGAAGGATCATTGATGACAGCAACAACACCACACTTCATCGTTTGCGGGGACCCTATCGAAAATATCATTTTAAAATTCGAAATCACATTTCTTTTCGATCTCTTTATAGTTAGTTTAGATTCAGTTATGCTTAGAAAGGCACCGAATTTTAACCAGGGTGATGGCATTTGAATTAAAACTTTTAATGAAATAATAGGAAAACTTCTAAACAAAATCCAATTTCCACGATAAACGTTTGTGAGATTCCTGCGGTTCAGAAAACGAAGTAGAAGACTTGGTTCTAGATGGGCGTCGCGTAACGCTAAATTGCCTTCTGAAATACGCACCTACTAGCGTAACGGCTAACCAATCAACGCACACTTTCATGGAGTCTGCTGCAGTGCCGAAGAAAACGCTACATTCTTCGGAATGCGAGGATATCACTGTTCCAACGGCAAACTGAATTTCAGCTCCTACTCTAACTATTAAAACACAGGCAATGATCACAGTAAGGTGATTGATTCGCTCTATCACTTTCACGTAAGCGCTTACTCCGGATGGAACTTCAGATGATCTTCCATATGGCATTGTTTTTACAATTCTTCCTTGGATGGTTCTTTTAATAACTTGCATACCATAAAGAATTACTATTATCAAGCCCAGGTCTATTAAAACAGCAATAATGCTGGAAGATGTTTTGATTGCAAGTGACGAGGTATGCTGATTCAGAACTCCATTGAAGATAACTACAAAAGACATCCAAACCAAAGATAAAGCAACATACGCTCTTGAATTAGGAATACCACAAGTGTTAGGATTAACTCGCTGTAATTTTTTAACTCGTCTCCCAGTATGTAGCCAACTAACAGCTGTGAACAAAAGTTGCAGCGAAAAAAACACGTTTTCAAATCCTTCAACAATGGAATACGCGGAAAGCGTAGTGTAATCTCCCATCCCGTTTAACATGAGAGCCTTTAAAATGACTAACACCAGTTGTAAAAGAAGACTTACGAGTCCCATCACAAGAATGACAACCGGTGCTTGCATTGGCCAATAAAGAAGTTTCAACCGGTACCCATTAATAAAAAGTCTCCAGTAGAATATAATAGAAAGGAATATCAACACTCCAAAGCTGATGGAATACCATACTAGAAATGTTGCTTCTCCTTCTGGAATGAATTCACTATGACACCAAAACCAAGGCTCCGTAGTTGTTATATCGGACACTTCTTTGAATGCAATTATTGACTGCAACGGTGAACTCCTAGTCTCTAGTAGTGCAGCTGGCATTATCACTCAAGCACGACGAGAATTATTTCTTACCAATTGATGAAAAATTGTTAAACAAAATTTCTTCCAAAAATCTCATATCCCAATAACCCCACGAGTTTCTATTAGAGTATTTTCTAATACTGAAATGATAAACCAGTTCAGTGGTACAAATTTCAATCAAATATTTTGATCACGAGTTGGTTGATCGCCTCCAACAACGCCTGCATGCACATCTAATTTTAATAGAATGTAAATGGGATATCCGTCCGCTAATCGAATCTGCTCAAAAGTGATACCGAACATCTTTCAACCGGAACGGACGGCTTGACACAACAATGGCTGAAAGACCCATTGAAAGTTTCTGTACGTAAAAAAAATTGTCTACAATCTATACAGGCGTATCATTTTTCCAGAGTTGGGTCGATATAGAGTTTTACCGTAGGAACGCTTAGGATATGCTTTCTTTTTTCTTTTTTTACCACCTCAGACGGACATCACTCAAGATACATGTCCGTCGTCTCCGCGAACCCTT
>Ga0105053_10001214_pt1 | contig 41237 bp, 31 predicted proteins | sample BON01_FD_78093 | JGI IMG/M metagenome (GOLD analysis project Ga0105053, IMG submission 78093) | Freshwater microbial communities from Lake Bonney liftoff mats and glacier meltwater in Antarctica - BON-01 | ecosystem: Environmental > Aquatic > Freshwater > Ice > Glacier meltwater | place: Lake... | reverse complement strand
GTCTGAATGTCTGAATGTCTGAATGTCTGAATGTCTGAATGTCTGAATGTCTGAATGTTGCCATCAAAGCGATCCATTGTGTAGAAACTGCGGGCACCGCCGATCGTTTTGGAGTAGGGCTTTCAGGAAAAAACGCGAGCCCTGGAAGTGTCGCCAGTCGCGATCCTCGGTTGACTTCGGCTGTTCCTTATGGGTCAACCGACCATTTTTGGCTGGTCGCTTATTCTAAGAAGGCGTCCGGTCGTTGGTATGGATCGCGTTTTGTTCCCTTTGGACCATCGTCGCAGCGAGACCTTCGCGAATGATTGAATGTTCCGTGTCCCGCAAGCAACTGGCAGCGATCCAACCTTCGTCCGACATATCGTGATAAGTGATTTGAACGACGAACGCAAATTGTCCTGTCAAGATCTGATGCGTGTTGTAAGTGTGGGCGATTGGATTCATTGGCGTCAGGGCCGCCAGGTAGATCGTTGCCTGGAATGTCCAGACTTGAGCCTCCATCAACCAGCCGAAAGATGGCTGCTTTCGAATTTTGTAATTTACCAAAACCAGCCCAACCCTAACGCAAACGATTCCTCGCAAGCCAATAATCCTCATTCGTGTCAGGCCGTTGTCGTCGATATAAATCCGCATCCGATTGATGACGGCGAGGCCAAAGAGAAAGTTTAAGGCACCCCAAGACCTCGACAAAGTTCTTATCGTTTTGATTCTTGGATCGTATCTCAACGAAGGTTGAAAAATGAGGGGCACAATCGCAGTGGTCATAACCACCGCCATCGTCACCCAAAAGGCACCTTGGTCAGCTTAGCCCGCGTCGTAGAAACCTTGGGGGAATTGTCGGAACCAAAAGCGGGTAAATTCAAACAGCAAGTAAATTAAGAATAGGGTGTTTACCACAAGCAGCGTATTGCGTGCAGGGATGAACCAATTACTTTTGAGCGTCGGTGATTTTTCGAATAGAGTTTCCCTGTACGCCGGGTACAAACGCTTTGCATGCGGCGTCATTATTCCCAACGCAATTCTAGCTGAAATCAGCCAAGCCAAGATTGTGGTTGGGTTCGTTTAAAAATTTGGAGCGGTTGGCGGCATTCGCTTGAGCGGCCAATTGAGCGTCCATCAGCACTCGATCGAGTTCAAGCAGGTAATGGGTAAACGCTTTTCGTCCTTCTGCCGTAACCGAGAAAGTAGAAGATGCGTTTCGCCCTGCCCCGGTCTTTTGGGTGTCTAAACATTAGGCATCCAATAGAACTTGCAAGTGGCGATTTAGATTCCCATCGGACCGACCACAGCTTTCTTTACGATCGATAAACTCGCGTCCGTGTTTGTTTGAAATCAGACAAGTCAGGATCGACAATCGTGCTTTTTCGTGAAACAAACGATGCAACGGGTAATCGAACTTCGCAGCATCACTTTCTGCTGGAACGGGCCTTGAACTGCGCTGGGCTTTGTTGTTTTTTTCCCTTGCGATGCTCGTTTTTTTCGATCAACAGGTCGTGTTTCAAGTTGGGTTGGATGCAGGATTTGTCTGGCTGTGAAATAGCAGTCAAGACATAAGCAATTGTCCGACACCAAAGATTAACGTCATTTTCCAAGCGGCAAAGGGTTGACCAAGACTCAGAACTGCAATGCCTGTCGCAAGATACCAAATCGGAGCCCATCCAACATTTGCAGGCAAGTAACGGCGAGATGCGAAAATTCGTCAGCTAAGGCACAATGCCCATATTACGGGCAACATGATTAAATGCAGCAAATTTTATTCAACTCGTAACACACTGATCGAAGCAGTGACCAAACAGAAAGGGGCGAAATCATGGACCGCTTCTAACGTTTGCTTTCTCGCGAATTGAGAACCTAGAAAGTAACGCCAACTCATTTTTGAACCAATGATCGCTAGATTCAAAATGGCAACGCAAATCCAAAATTAAAAAGAAACGGGCGTCCGCCATCAATGGCAATCGCCAAGGATGACGCTGACAAATCGGGTAGACTGTCCAACCCGTCGCCAAACCGAAATTTCCCTTGCCCGGAACGGCTAGGGTGCGAGTGGACGAATGCTGATTGAAACCAACTGGGGATTAGTCCGACCCAACTGCTAATTCCGATCGTAGCCCAGCGATAGCACTGAACCTTTTCGCAGCGGATCAATTGCGTCTGAATCGCTTGCAGTTGGGCTAGGGCTGGTTGTGGTTTCACCGGCATCCCTTTGACGAATTACGGCGTTGACGAATCACAATCTTAGAAATAAACTTGGCAATGCAAAGCATTATTGCAAGTTTCGACCAAGTAGAGTGCATCAGGCAAATTTTCCAGGCGGATTTTTGGAGTACGATTGGCGACGGGAAATTCGTGAACGCCGTGCCGGTCTGGAGGTTCACATGAAATCAGGGCTGACATGTGGACCAAGAGTGCGGGCAAGACGTCAGCGGTGGTTGGCTTGGAGACTGTCGGCGGGAACTTGGGGGCGGCAAAGAAGATGCGATTGATTCGCATTTTTGCAGATTTTTCACCGGTCCTTAACGTCGGGTTTGCGTTGCTGGTCTTGCGAATTTTCTGCAGGGAGGATTCGGCAATCTCGTAGCGATTTGTTTCAAGAACGGCGGCATTAAGTTTCGGATATTGGTAGATTCATGGGAATTGCCTTGCAGCGGTGCCAAGTGTTTCATCTTTTTCGCGTAACGAAAATGTCGCCGGTCGGGCTTCACAAAAATGGAATTTGTCGAGGTTTCGTGAGGCAGGGTTCTGGAAGGGGCAGATTTTTGTGACTCGGCGGCGAATACTGTGTTTCTAAAGGGAGCTTAAGATTGGCTCTTGGCCGTCGAATGATTGTTGCAGCCTAGGTGTGCAGCACTTAAACTTTAGCCTGCCAAACCTTGTAGGCGGACCGGACATCGATCGTCCGCATGGACGTCGATCCAAGCGATATGTTTCATTCAATTGTGTTAAACTGTTTGGATCGAAGCACTACATTGACTTCAAGGATAAGTTTACGGAACAGCGAAAGTGCCAAACGCATGGAAGCCGAGCAGCGACAACCAGCAACAATGGGTCACGGAGTGGGCAAATGTTTTTTGAAAAATTAGGCTGCTCGTCACCGTGGTACTTGCTGCTACTTATGATATTGCCGGTCATTTGGTGGCTTAGCTATCGAAGCCTTTCGGGATTGGGATTCACCAGGCGATGGACGGCAATTGTATTTCGGACAGTCTTGATATCCGCGATCGTTTTCGCATTGGCTGGCATTCAATGGCGCCAACAGAGTGATCGTGTTTCCGTCTTTTACTTACTTGATCAATCTGAAAGTGTTCCGGCGGACAAGCGTAAGTTGATGCTGGACTATGTTTGCGCAGAAGTCGAGAAGCATCGACGGGCAGACGATCGAGCCGGAGTCATCATTTTTGGTGGCAACGCGAAAGTAGAATTTCCTGCCATTGATAGTTTGATCCCGAACCTTGGTCGTTTTGAAAGTTCATTGGATCTTCGTGAAAATTCAACGAATCTAGAAGCGGCACTGAAATTAGCGAAGGCTTCGTTCCCGGACGATTCTGCCAAACGTGTGGTGATCCTGACTGATGGAAATCAAAATGTAGGCGACGCGCTTCAAGCGGCCCAAGAATTGTCCAATGACAGTGTCGGCATCGATATCGTCCCTGTTCAGCTACTGTGGGATCAAGATGTATCGGTGGATCGTGTCAGTTTGCCAGCGAATTTGCGGAAAGGCCAGAACTTTGAAATTAGAACGGTTTTGACCAACCATCCGCCGACCAAGAATCCTGAATCGGCAAAGCCTATCAGTGGTAAGTTGCGGATCATTAAGCGTGCAGGCCGAGTGGGCGCGGCGGCAGATTCCGAAATTCTCTCTGAATCACCAGTAACGCTTGAACCAGGTGCCAACGTTTACAGCATTCCTCAGAAGGCTGAAGAATCGGCATTGGTTAATGTGGAAGCGCTGTTTATTCCGGATGAAGGTCAGGTTGATGATTCGGTTCAGAATAATCAGGCGGCAGCGTTTACCAATATCCAGGGTGAAGGCCGAGCCCTGTTGATTGAAGACTCGGCGTTTCCTGGCGAGTTTGACACGCTGGTAAAAGTTTTACGCCGGAATGATATCGGAGTCGACATTATTTCAACGGATGCATTGTTCGGCACACTTGATGAATTAGTACCTTATGATTTGGTGATTCTTGCCAATGTGCCTCGCAGCGGTGGCGAGGATGCTGAGAGTGGGTTTTCGTTTAGCGAAGATCAGATCGAAATGTTGGTTGCCAACACCGAGCGGATGGGTAGCGGTCTGTTGATGCTGGGCGGCGACCGATCTTTTGGCGTGGGTGGTTGGAACGATACCCGGTTGGAAGATGCGTTACCGATTGAATTTGAGATTCGCAACGATAAAGTGGCGGCCTCGGGTGCGTTGGTGCTGTTGATGCACGCCTGTGAAACGGCTGATGGCAATCATTGGCAGAAAGTGATTGCTCAAGAAGCGATCAAGGTGCTTGGCCCGATCGATTATTGTGGATTGTTGCGTTGGGACAATGTCCGAGGGGTTGATAATTGGTTGTGGAAATTGCCCAACGGTGTGGACAAGGTATCGCCTATCAACAAGAACCGAATGTTAGGCCTGTTGGGGCGAATGAATGCCGGTGATATGCCCACGTTTGACCCGGCGATGCAAAAGGGGTTGCAGGCACTGATTAACGTGCCTGCCGCTGCTAAGCAGATGATCATTATTAGCGACGGTGACCCTTCAGCGCCCAGCAACGCATTGGTGCAAAAGTACAAACAAAATCAAATCATCATCTCTACCGTTGCGGTGGGTTCTCATGGACCCGCTGGCCATCAGACGATGCGTAAATTGGCTCAAACGACTGGCGGTCGATACTATGTTGTCAAGAACAATCGAGCCTTACCACGTATTTTTCAACGTGAAGCCAGGCGGGTGACAAAGCCTTTGATTTTTGAGCCCGAAGGCGGAATCAAGGCGATTCGAATGCCGGCTGGAAATTTTCATCCGATGCTTCGTGATGTCGATACCGATTCGCTTCCCAACTATAAGGGTTACGTGTACACGACCAAACGCGAGTCCGAGTTGGTTGAACAATTGTTAATCGCGTCCCAACCGGACGATCAGGGTGAAAATTCCACGCTACTGTCGACCTGGCAGTATGGGCTTGGGCGATCGACGGTGTTTACCTCAGATGCGGGCCATCGCTGGACGGGTTCTTGGATCGATACAGACGTCTATGAGAAACTGTTCACGCAAATGGCCAAGCAGACGATGCGAAATGTTTCTAAGGACGGCGAGTTCCAATTGGCGACTCAGCAACGTGATGGGAAGACAGAAATTTTGGTGACGGCAGCTGATAAGGAAGGAACCTTTTTGAACGATCTGTCGATGCAAACCTCTGTAATGACTCCAGAGGGGTCTCAGGAATTGAAGTTTGAACAAACGGCACCCGGTCGGTATACCGCCAGTTTTGCTTCAACATTACCTGGGAATTATGTTTTAAGCGTGTTTCCCGACGAAGGCTACCGCCGTTTAACGGCAGGGATTGTGATCCAGAAATCCTCGGAATACAACGAGCGCGAAACCAATGACGCCTTGCTAGGTCAGTTGGCTGCTTTGAAGCCGGCCGACGGCGAAGAGGGAAGGATGATTGGTTCGGATCTGTCTGCAACAACGCTGCAGGATCTACTGCAGGTGGATACGTTTGCCAGTACGTTGAAAAAAGCGATTCGGTTTTCGGACATTTGGCCTTGGGTGGTTGTGTTGGCAAGTCTGGTTCTGTTTGGTGACGTTTTCAATCGGCGAGTTGCACTCGATCCAACCCCTGCTTTTACCTGGATGGGAACCCAATGGAAAAGGCTTCGTGGCCGCGATGATGCGGAACAGATTACCAATCCAATGGATCGCCTGAAGGCAAAAAAACAAGATGTAGAACAAGAGCGATCGCAATTAGGCAAACGATTCGTGTACGATGAATCGGCCCCGATTTCTCAGCAGTCGGTCATTGATATTGTCCGTAGCGAAATTGATAAATCGAAAGTCAAACCTGAAGCCGATGCTCCAGGTTTGAAGCAAGAGGAGCCAGGGCCAAGTTACACTGACCGATTACTGGAGGCCAAGAAACGGGCTCGGTCAAGCCAGGACCGTGAAGACAATCAATAACCGCAAGTACTTTCCGGCGGGGTGAGCCTTTCAACCAGGCAGCGACTGCAATGGTATCAGTTTTAATAAAGTGTCATCACGGGTACTGGAAAGTTGGGTTCTGTGAAATTTCGCAAAACCTATGATTCTGCAATCGGTCGATGATGGTTCTAAGATACTTTTTACTGTCAGCAAATTGAATTAATAACTACGTTGGTCAAACGCCAATAACGATAAATTGAGAGAATGTTTATGTCTGAAGAATCGTCGGTCCAGCAACAAGTTGAAGAGTTTAAGCAACGATACAATAAAGTGTTTTCAGAGGTGCAGAAGGTTATTGTCGGGCATGATGATATCGTGCACGGTGTGTTGACCTGCTTGTTTGTGGGTGGACACTGCTTGCTTGAAGGTGCGCCGGGTTTAGGGAAAACCCTCTTGGTTAGAACTTTGTCGCAGGTGTTGGACTTGGATTTTAATCGAATTCAATTTACGCCTGACTTGATGCCGGCGGATATTGTGGGTACCAACTTGATTGTCGAATCTGACGACGGGAAACGGGTTTTCGAATTCCAGAAAGGCCCGATTTTTACTCAGATTTGTTTAGCGGACGAAATTAATCGTGCGACCCCCAAGACGCAGTCTGCCATGTTGGAAACAATGCAGGAGGGGACGGTAACGGTTGCCGGTCATTGTTATGTCTTGGATCAACCGTTCTTCGTTTTGGCGACTCAGAACCCGATCGAACAAGAAGGAACTTATCCGCTGCCCGAAGCACAGATGGATCGTTTCTTATTCAAGTTGAATGTAGGCTATTCCAAACGGGCACAGCTGTCCACGATTCTTTCGCGTACGACTCGTGGCGAGAACGTGCAGCCTGAAAAAGTGATGGACGGCCCCGAGATTCAGAAGTGGCAGAGATTGGTTCGCAAGGTTGTGTTGGCCGACAATGTCCAGGATTATATCGTCCGCCTGGTTTTGGCGACTCATCCAGAAGAAGAGTTTGCCTTGCCGGTTACCAATCAGTACTTGCAATGGGGAAGTAGTCCCCGGGGAGCCCAAACGATGGCTTTGGCGTCCAAGGTTCGGGCGCTCTTGGATGGTCGATACAATGTGAGTTTTCAAGACGTCCGTCGCGTTTATTTGCCTGCGATGCGTCACCGCGTGATTCTGAATTTCGAAGCCCAGGCGGAAGCCAAGACGACCGACCAAGTGCTGTTGGAAATTTTAGAAAAGTTGCCGGAGACGGTCAGTGATATTCCGGTGGCATCGGTATCTTAGGTCGTTTTGCAAATTGTGTGGGCGTGAATTGTGTGGGCGTGAATTGGGTGGGGCATGAATTGAAGTTGAAAGTGAAGGGGTCAATGTCAAGTTGATCTTGATTTAACTACGTTCGGTTTTTATTTTCGCCCAGCGGTTTGCCTGCCAACCGTGCTTGTGTTATCTGCGATGCGTCAATTGTCTTTTTTCTCAATTTCATTGTGATTGGTCCGACGTGATTACTGATCCTCCTCTGTTATCGCCGGAAACCTTAGGTCGCCTGGAGCGATTAGAATTAGTGACGCGAAAAATTTTTCGTGGTCGCATGAAAGGCGAACGCCGCAGTCGGCGCAAGGGACAAAGCGTAGAATTCGCGGACCATCGAAATTACGTATCCGGCGACGATTTGCGGTTCATCGATTGGAATTTGTACGCGAGATTAGATAAATTATTTCTGCGTCTGTACATGGAAGAAGAGGATTTGCATTTCTACGCTTTGGTAGATAGCAGCCCTTCGATGAAATTCGGTCAACCGACGAAATTGCGTTATGCCAAACAGTTGGCTGCCGCCCTTGGCTACATCGGATTGTGTCGCTCGGATCGGATCAAAGTCGAGGCGTTAACGGACAAACCGAGTGCCCCAAGTGTGGCGATGCGTGGGAAAGCCAGTTTGTGGCGTTTAATGCATCAGTTGAATACGATGCCCGACGGCGAATCGACATCCTTGGATGCTGGAGTGCGAAACTTTTGTATTCGCAATCCCGGCAAAGGAATCGTGGTCCTGATTAGCGACTTGATGGATAAGAATGGATACGAGGGTGCGATTCGGTCTTTGGTCGCCAGACAGTATGATGTGTATGTGATTCAGGTGCTGTCCGATGAAGAATTGAATCCTGACCTTGTGGGCGATTTACGGTTGGTCGATTGCGAAGATGGAGACACGGCCGATGTGTCAGTGACGCCCAGGCTGCTCGAAAAATATCAGGCGACATTGCAGGCCTTTGTAGGACAGGTTCGGCAGTTTTGTGCTCGGCGAGGGATCGTGCACATGACTTGCGCGACGTCACAGAATGTGGATCAATTGGTTGGGAATTATCTTCGATCTCGGGGGCTGGTGCGATGAGTTTGACCGGTCCATTCGCTTGGTTAGGGTGGTTGCTGTTGGCATTGGTGCCGCCGCTAATTTTCTTGCTGTACTTTCTGAAATTGCGCAGAAGCAAAATAGAAGTGCCAAGCACGTTTTTGTGGACGCGCACGATTGAAGACTTGCAAGTGAATTCACTTTGGCAGCGGTTGCGATCTTCTATTTTGTTGTGGCTTCAATTACTGATTGCTTTACTATTGTTGATGACGGTTTTGCGCCCCGGATGTGATGGCACTCAAAGGATTGGAGGACGACATATTTTATTGTTGGATACTTCGGCAAGTATGAACGCGACGGACCTTGAGGGTAGCCGTTTTCAAGAGGCGAAACAGCAGATTGAGACGTTCATCGAACAGATGAATGCGGATGACTTGGCGATGTTGATGACCGCGAACGACAAGTCACAAATTCGTCAGTCTTACACCTCTGACCGAGCGCTTCTACGCCGCAAATTGTTGGAAGTTCAGATTAGTGAACACTTGACTGATATGGAAGAGGCTTTGGCAGCGGCTACGGGGTTGGCCAACCCAAGTCAAATTCGCGACGTTGACAATGTGATGTCGCCGGAAGAAATTGCGTTGGCTGCCAAGAAAGATCAAGCGACGTTGTACATGTTTAGCGATGGAGGATTCCCGTCGGTGAAAGATGCATCGCTGGGGATTTTGGACGTTCGATTCATTCCATTGGGGAAAACAGATATCAACAATCTGGGGATCATCTCGTTCAATGGCGAATTGAGCAAGGTGGATCGGAACCGAGTCGAGTTGTTTGCGAGGATCGAAAATTTTGCTGACCGTCCTGCCGATATGGAAGTGCAATTGTACCGCAATGGCGCGTCGATTGATGCCATCCGTCGTGAAGGCATTGCCGCTGGTGAGATCATTTCGTTGGATTTTCAGGATCGGGTACCGACGGTGGACCGGGAAGTCGTCGAGTACCAGTTGCGAATTCAAACCAAGGACCAATTAGACGCGGATAATTTTGCTCATTGTGCGATCAACCCAGGGCGCAAACCGCGCGTGATGCTGATCACGCCAGGGAATGCAAATTTGCTGGCGGCGTTGTCGACTTCGTTGATTGGGCAAGGTTTGGAATTGGAAGTTCAAGATTCAGAATTCGTCAAAAGCGATGCGTTTGATGCGACTACCAAGTACAACAGCTACGACTTGATCATTTTTGATCGGGTTCAGCCAGCACGGTTGCCTCTGGCAAACACGATTTTTTGGGGAGTTGCGCCCAGTGATGATTGGATTTTGGAGGAATTGGAGCAGCCGATTTTTGTTCTGTATAGCAACAACGTGCATCCCATGATTTCTGGTTTGGCGCTGGATTCTTTAGCGTTTCTAGAAGCCAAGCGAATCAAAGGGCCTCAGTCCAGTACCGAATTGTTGGCGGCGAATGATGGAACAATCATGATGATTGCCCCGCGGGGTGGTTTTCAGGATTTAGTGATGGGGTTTCCACTGATTGTCCAACGTGACGGTGGTACGATGCCGGTAACGGATTGGCCAGGTCGCTTAAGCTTTCCGATTTTCATACATAACGCTTTAGAATTCTTGGCGGGGCTGGGCCAAAAGGAAATCAATTCTTCGATCCGTCCTGGCGAACTTGTGAATTTTCGATTGGAAGACGGAGGTGATGAAGTTATGGTCAAATCGCCATCGGGCCAGACGCAGCGAATCAAGCGACAAAAAACAGGCGGGTTTGTATTTACGGGTGCTGATGAATTGGGAATTTACCAAGTACTCGACCAAACGGACAAGCATCGCCTGAGTTTCGCGGTCAGTTTGTCGGACCGCCGCGAGAGTGACATCAAAGTGAAGGAACAGTTTACGGTGGGGTATTCTGAGGTGGAATCAGGAAAATCGATCGAGGCGAACGCCAATAGCAACCTTTGGCGGTACCTGCTTTTAACAGCTCTGCTCTTGGTTGTGGTGGAATGGTACGTCTACAACCGTCGCATTTTGATGTAGCGGTCGGCCCAGGAAAGCGGCCAACGAGCAATGACCTGACCTGGGTGCTAAAGCCAGCGAGCGAAGATTGACGAGCAGGAAAGCCCGCAATTTTAGCTTGTTCTCTGATTCAAGGTTTAAACAGAACACCCACCGTTGCGAAGTAGGAATAGTCATCACTCGGCTGGCCAAGCGACAGTGCGACAGTGCGACAGTGCGACAGTGCGACAGTGCGACAGTGCGACAGTGCGACAGTGCGACAGTGCGACCGGACTACTCTCAGCAGGATTACCTCTTTAGACTTATGCTGCATTTTCAAAGCCGTTCCTGCGGATGTTGGGACTATTCAACCGGCTGGCGTTTGTTGACAATGGGTGAGCCTGTTCGGCGGTTGGATTGCTGGGCAAAACCGTTGGATTTGCTGCCTGGCGTTTAGTTGCAGATATGGAAATTGTTTCCAGACTGCTGCTTAGTTGGACGAACGAAGTGGAATTTGAAATACTCGGCGATGGGAAATCGACTCCCGTTACGGAAACGCATGCGCTGTTTTGGCGCAAGCCAGCTGGCAAGAGGCAAAGTGATATTGGAGAATTCCGGGCGATGTTGATTTGATAAGAATTCCGGGCAAGTTTTGAGTGTAATTATTTAGCTAGGTGCTTGATTTCTGGACGGGCGCCCAGCCTCCGTTTGCTGGCAACCATTTTCGCCGGCCGAAGGCCATTTTTTATCCGACGACTTTTTTGATCGACGACTTACTTGACCGATCATCAGAACTTCAAAGGCCCAGCACGTCTTTGGTGTTCCCCAATTTACTTTTTAGGGTGTTCAGCATGAATTTATTATTGATCCTGATGGCGTTTGTGTTTCAGGCGGAAGAATTAAAAGAGATTAAGCCGTCCGAAGCGAAGGATTTTATCGACAAGAAGGTTGTTGTGGTGATGGAGGTTCAGGGTGCTAACTTTATGAAAGACAAGGACATTTGCTTCTTGAATTCATTGAAGAACCACCGTGATGAAAAAAACTTTACCGTCGTACTGCGGAAAGAAGGTTTGGCATCTTTCGCTGAGAACAAAGTGGAAGACCCCGCAAAGCACTTGTTGAACAAAATGGTGAAAGTCACTGGTAAGATTGCGGACTACAAGGGAAAGCTTCAGATCGTAATCGAGAAGTTCGAACAAATCAAAGTAAACGGTGTCAAGCCGAAGGAAAAGGACGAATCCGAAGGCAAGGGCCCAGGTGACTTGAGCGATGAAAATCAAAGCATTAGGCAGTTCAAATAGTCAATCGATTGAGTGATTGAGTGATTGAGTGATTGAGTGATTGTGCGTGATTGTGCGTGCTTGTGCGTGCTTGGAGCAGTCGCTTTGATCGCAGCGATGGTTTTTGGCATTGTGTTAGCGATGCCGGCAGCCATGGGGTGCGATTGATTTGATTGGGTGGGCCTTTTGGTTCCAAGAGTGTGTTTGTTCATTTTAATTTTCCAGCTTGGACAAGATAACTTCCGTTATGCCGCAAGTTACCCCGCATGCAAAAAGCAAATTGAGTTTAGCTGAATTGGTTTGCAACTGGAGCCAGGACGCTGGATTCATTCAAGCGCTGGAAGAGGTTCAGAAACGCAATCCGGTGGTCGTTTCGAACGTGTGGGGTTCGTCTCTCTCAGGACTGGCCGCAGCCCTGAATTCGTACTCACTGCGTCAGCAATTGTCGGTTCCCATCTTGTTGATTTGCGACACTGATAAACAGATGGATGTGTTGGTGCAGGAAGCTGAAACATTTGGCCTGCCCGCAGATTCGGTGGCTTGTTTCCCTTCGGTAGAAGCGACCAATCCGGACTTGATCCTTCGGGATTGGGCCTTCGGGCAGCGTCTGCGTTTTTTTGATGAATTGTTGGCCCGGCCGCAAGATCCTTCTGTGGAATCTGCGCAAAAATTGTTGGTGACGTCGGTAGGAGCGTTGATGCAGGCGGTGCCTGGTTCGGCCCAGCTTGCTGAATCCCGGCGCAGTCTGCAGATCGATCAGGATGTGGACCCGGAAGAATTCTGTGCTTGGATGGCTAAACATTCGATGCATTTGGTCAGCGTGGTGGAGTCGCCTGGCGAATTTTCTCGTCGTGGCGGCATCATCGATGTTTTCCCTCCTAATGCCGACAAGCCTTTTCGAATCGAATTGTTTGACACGCTGGTTGAGTCTATTCGTCAATTTGAACCCACCACTCAACGCAGTACGGGGCGGCTGGAAAGTGTGCAACTATTGATCGCTTCGCCGGAAGTGAATGGACAGCACTGTCTGTTAGACTTTTTGCCGGAAGATTCGATCATCTTTCTAATTGACCCCGAAACAGCTCAGGCGGAAGGTGCCAGGCGTGAAAGTTACGGGAAGTCAGTTTTGAAGATTCTGACTTGGGATGAGGTTCGTCGAAAAATGGCGAAGCATTGCCTTGGTTCTATACAGGAGTCTGCATTTGAAGTGGATGAATTTCGCCATCGTTTGCCGGTTCAACCGCTGGAAAAGTTTGACGGTGACTTGGGTGATTTGAAGGCGCACGTCGATCGCCTGGCAGCAAATTACTTGGTCTATATGGTCACACCTGTTGAAGGTGAGTTGGAACGACTGAATGAGATTTTAGGACAGACTCAAGCAGCATCCAAGGATCGGATTCATCTGGTTGTGGGTGATTGTCGAAATGGTTTTCGCGACGATGCGAACAAGATTGCGATTGTTAGCTGTGACGAAGTGTTCAACCGAGGTGAACTGCGGCGGACTCGATCTCGCGGGACGCTAAGCAAGGCGTTGGATAGTTTTTTGGACCTTCAAGATGGCGACTTAGTCGTCCACCTAGCGCATGGAATTGGGAGGTTCCGTGGCTTGTCGCTTTTGAAGAAGGATAATGTGGAACAAGAGCATCTTGCGATTGAATTTTATGGCGGCACCAAAATTTATGTGCCTGCCACCAAAATGGATTTGATTCAGCGGTATGTCGGGGGGACGAAACGTTCGCCCGTGTTGGCTAGGGTCGGCAGCAAAAGTTGGATTAAGCAAAAGGAAGCGGCAGAGGAAGCGATTCAAGACATGGCGGCAGAAATGCTGCAGGTACAAGCGCAACGCAGTTTGTTGCCAGGAATTCGACTGGGACCCGACACGACCTGGCAGGCGGAATTCGAGCAATCTTTTCCTTACACGGAGACCAGCGATCAGCTGGAGGCAATTTTGGCGATTAAGGGCGATATGGAATCTGCCCAGCCCATGGATCGATTGTTGTGCGGTGACGTCGGGTTTGGCAAAACCGAAGTTGCCATGCGGGCCGCCTTTAAGGCGGTGGAGAACGGTTATCAAGTTGGGTTGATGGTGCCAACTACGGTTTTGGCCGAGCAACATTACCAAACATTGCGCCGAAGAATGGCTTCGTTCCCATTGGAAATTGGTAAGTTAAGTCGCTTCTGCAGTCGCAAGGAACAGAAGTTAACCGTCGAGGGATTGCAAACTGGGCGAGTGGATATTTGTGTGGGAACCCATCGTTTGGCCAGCAAGGATGTTAAGTTTAACAATCTTGGGTTGTTGATCATTGACGAAGAGCAAAAATTCGGCGTGCAAGTGAAGGAGCGTTTGAAGGGGATGCGGGCCAGTGTGGACGTGCTTACCCTTTCGGCGACACCGATTCCAAGAACGTTGCATATGTCGTTGGTGGGCGTTCGAAATATTTCAAATTTGGAAACTCCGCCGGTTGACCGTCTGGCAGTTGAAACCCGTTTGACTCGATTTGATCGCACGATGTTTCGCGATGCCATATTGCGTGAGTTGAATCGCGGTGGGCAGTCATATTTTGTGCATAACCGTATTGGTGACATCTACACACTTAAGGATCGCCTTGAGAGTATCGTTCCCGAGGCCAAGTTTGTGGTCGGGCATGGGCAAATGGATGAAGGCGAGTTGGAGAAGGTCATGACTGACTTTGTCTCGGGCAAATACGATGTGCTGATCGCTACCACGATTATTGAAAGCGGACTTGATATCCCAAACGCAAATACAATGTTTATTGACGACGCCAATCGCTATGGTTTGGCAGACTTACATCAGTTGCGAGGGCGAGTGGGTCGGTACAAACATAAGGCATACTGTTACCTCTTGATTGATGCTAAAACCCGGTTGAAAGCTAATGCCTCCAAACGGTTGCAGGCGATTGAACATTTTAGTGAACTGGGTGCGGGGTTCAGTATTGCGATGCGGGATCTTGAAATTCGGGGGGCGGGCAATTTGTTGGGTACCGAACAAAGCGGCCATATTGCCGCGATCGGTTATGAACTGTACTGCCAACTGTTGGAGCGAGCGGTTAGGCAACTGAAGAAAGAGCCGCAACCGATATCGATCGACGTGGACATTCAATTGCCAGGACGAGGGTTCTTGCCCGACGATTATGTCGAAGATCGACGACAGAAGATCGATTTTTATCGACGATTAACTCGAATCGAAAACTACGATCAAATTAATGAATTTCGCGAAGAATTACTGGATCGATTTGGGAAAATTCCGGATGCTACCATGGATTTGTTTCAACGCGTTGAGTTGAAATTGGACGCTGCTGTGTGGGAGATATCGTCAGTTCGAGTCATTCCACCGTTCATGGTTTTTGAATTTAATAGCCGGTCAAGGATGGAGCAACTTCGTTCCATGAGTCGGTCTCGCTTGCGTTTAACTGACAACGGGCAAGCATTTTGGCCGTTAGATAAAGATTATCAATGGACCGATCAGCGTTTGTTGAAGCTAGCAAAGAAGATCTTGCGTCCCGAGTTGTAAATCGAGTATTGTGCGTCTGTCAAAGTAGAGGCTTAGTTTGTGACCTTGCCAATTCAAGTTTGAATGCACCCACTGCTGGGTATCGATTCTGTGGTTTCGCCGGGTAGCGATTTTCAGCTCTCGTTGGTGCGATGGCCACTAATTTGAGGCATCGAACGCCAAGTGATCGAGTCGTATACTTTTTGACGAACCTTTTGTAACTTTGTGGCGTACTTTGACCAGCTGCAATCATTACCCTTTTCTGTGGACCGAATCTCGCAAGGATGCGACTTTACGATGCTCCATTTTACACATCGGTTTGTTTTAGGCTTGGCAAATGCGCTCGTGTTCTGCCAGCTAATTGGTTGCTTCGGATCTGGGTCGATTGCTAACGCTCAGTTTGGCAGATTGGGTTCGCGTCTGCTTGGAACCAAACCCAATTCGACCGAAACATCGGATGCTAAATCCTTATCCAAAGGGCGCCAAAAAGAATTGTTGGATTCGCCCAAGAGTATTCAACAGGTAGGTTACGAAGCCTTGGCGCCGGCTAGCGGAGCGTCAAAATTATCGGCTACGGTTCCAAGTGGTACGTTGTTTGAACCGGGCCGGGTTCTTGCGATTGTCGCGGGCGAACCGATTTTTGAAGGCGATCTGCTGCTGACGATCAATGAAGTGATACAGACCAAAGCCGCAGACGCGCCGGATTTCGTGAAGCAAAAAATGATTGAACAAGGCATCCGAGAACTTTTGCCTCGTTCGATCGAACGGAAGATGTTATATCACGAAGCCATTTCTAAATTGCCTTCACCCGATCAGATTGAATCGATCAAGAAGGATTTGTTCAAGCAGTTGGAAGAAAAACAATTGCCTCAAATGTTCAAGAAATATGAAGTCAAAAATTTGGGCGAATTAGACGCTCGATTGCGTATGCTGGGTTCGAGTTGGCGAGCGGTCAAAGAGCAAGCCGCCGAGCAAGAGATCGCAAAATTTGGTGTCATGTCTCAAGTGACGATCGATACTGAAATTTCTCATGACGAATTGTACCAGCAGTACCTGAATCAGCGTGAAAATTACACGATGGACAATCAAGTGCGTTGGGAACATTTGTTGGTTAGTTTTGCAAGCGAACCCGACAGAGCAAACGCGAAACGGAAACTAGGCAGAATGGGAAATGAAGTCGTCTACGGTGCCAAGTTTTCCGAAGTCGCCAAGAAGGATTCCAGTGGATTCTTTGCAGCAAGCGGCGGCTACAATGATTGGACCAAACGAGGGGCGTTGACCAATCAAATCTTAGAGGAACAGATCTTTACTACGCCTGTGGGTCGTTTGAGCGATATTTTTGAAAGCCCGCAAGGCTATCACATTATCCGCGTCATCGAACATCAAGAGGCCGGTTATGTGCCTTTTGAGGAAGTGCAAGATACGATTCGCGAAGGCATGTTGGACGAACGCCAAAGTGTTGCCGCCAACGGCTTGATGGAAAAGATCAAGAATAAGATCCCGTACGAAATCTTAGTCGAAGGCGTGAAGTTTTGATGCAAATCGGGGTGCAGTAAGTTCAACATCCGACGTTTCTCAGAGTCTTCTGTGGCTTTGCTAGGCTCTTAATGGATCGCGGTTCTTATGTTTCAGCGTAGCATCTTTCGAGAAGTGGATGCGAAGACTTGTCGCTATCGCTGCTGGAGATGATTACCGGGTGAAGGTGATGTTGGGTAGTTGGAAATTGCCAGCCGCAATGAGTTCAATCCAACGGGTTGTCTGATCGATGACTTGCAGTTGAATAGTTAAATAGTCGCGTGGTAGTGCTTCGGCAATGCGTTGCCCCCATTCGATCATGACCACGCCGCCCATTTCAAAAAGTTCTTCGGCGCCAATGTCATAAAATTCATTGACGTCGCTCAATCGATAGGCATCTAAGTGATGCAGTGTTTTAGATCCTTGATAAGTTTGCCAAAGGGTAAACGTTGGGCTGGTAACCAAGTCTGGATCAATCCCCAATCCCATTGCGAAGCCACGCACAAAGACGGACTTTCCTGCACCCAGAGTGCCATCCAGCGAAATGACGGTACTATCTTCAATGGCCAAGGCAAGTGTTGCAGCAAGTGCCATAGTTTCGGATTGAGCATGGGTTGTGAATTGCATGATGGTAAGGTTCACACGAGGTTAATGTTGGTACCCGCCGGCTGGCAAATCAAAAATCTGATCTTGGTATTTCAATCTAAGCCCTTTTTCTTCTTGGACCGTTCCAATGATCCAAAGATCGCAGCCCAGGTCTAGTTTGCGATGGTGCACCCCATCGATCAACCCTGTTGCTTGGTCAAAAGGTAGAGTGAATAGCAATTCAAAATCTTCACCGTCGTAAAGTGAGTGGGCTAATGGACGATTCGCAGTCCAATCGGGCGATCCCTTGGCGTTAACGGGAAACGTGATCGCGTTTAGAATCGGATGACCGCTTTGGGCGTCAGTGGAAATTGGGATCGCTTTGGCATCAATGGTCGCGCCAACGTTGCTTGGTCGCAGGATGCTATTTAGGTCACATGCCAATCCATCGCTGATGTCGGTCATCGAGTGGAGCGAAGTGTATTCCAATATTTTTTCAATCGCATGGCACCGAGGTTCAAACGTTAGGTGTTTCCCCAGAAGTGAACCACCTAGCGACCCGCTGACAACGATGGCGTCACCCGGCTGTGCGGTCGACCTTAAGATAGGTTGCGACTGAATAAGATCACCCGTAAGAGTGACATTGATGACCGTCGCTCCGTCCCAACAGCAGGTATCACCACCAGCCAGCGATACCTGGAAGTCTTGAGCCAAGCGAAGCAGTCCAAGCGTAATGCACTTTGCAGCGTGCAAGGCGTTTTTGCGATTTAGTAAAAGCGACAAAAATGCCGTTTTGGGAACCGCTCCCATTGCCGCAATGTCACTTAGGTTGACCGCCAGGGATTTGCGTCCAGCCAAGTGTAATGAATTATCGTCGGTTACGATAAAGTGAGTGCCTTCGGCCAGTAAGTCAGTGCAAACCACAGTGTTTGGGGTTGTCTTGATGATTGCAGCATCGTCGCCAATACCCAGCGCAACCGTTCCACAATCTCGCATTGACAGTCGTGGTGTCCGAGGTGGGGTAATCCGGTGATTTTGTGACGACAGAAGTGTTTGGGCCTTTAGCCATTCCAGATATTCTGCTTCCATAGACTAAACATTCAAAACGGTAGGGAGAATCCAATCTTAACGCGAATCTCTGGAAACAATCGAATTGCCAAGGCTCAGCAAATGAGCGAGTAAAAACCGTGCCTGTCGGGAAACCTGAACTTCGCTGTCTTCTCGTCTGCTTGGGCCACGTTGCTTAAACGACCAAGAAGGGACCGGAGCTAAGGAAAAAGCGGCCCGATTACTTGCCGGACTACAACTTGTCTTCTTCAGTTATTTGTGGACACGATTTACATAAATTGGTGGTCTGGATTGAGCGGGTGGATGCAAAATGAACTTTCGGCCACTCTTAAATAACGTTTTCAAAGCTGTTCAGGCCAAGCGGTTCCCGGCATGTGTAGGGTTCGCCAAATCTGACGCCAATCAATTTTCCCCAGTAACCAGCTTCTTCTTCCAGTCGGTCGGCGAATGTCGGTTTTTCTAGAGGGCGTCCCACTACAAATTGACTTTGGTAACATTCGATTGACTCGCGTTTCTTTTCCCAATAGGGACTGATGTCCATGATCCACATGGGATGAAGGATCGATTTCAGGTGTATGCAAAAGTAATGAAAAACACGTTCGGGGTGGTGACGATCTCCTGGCATATTGGTTTTTGAAAGTTTGGCCCAAAATCTAGCATCTTCGATCAGGCGTGTGGCCGCCACATGATCGGGATGCGCGTCCTCCCAATACGGAGCGAAAAGCCAGCGCGGTTTTGTCAGGCGTATCATGCTGGCAAGTTGTTCACGAGCTTCCAAGGTGGCTTGCAGACTGCGATTAGGCAGGCCCAGATTGCCTCGCCAGGTTAAACCTAGGACCTTGGTTGCTGCTTGAGTTTCCAGGGCCCGAGTTTCGATCGAGCCGAACGGGGTTGGCTCGCCATTGGTCAGTTCTAGCACTCCGACCTTCTTGCCCTGTGCCAGCATCGACAAAATGCCGCCTCCCATTCCCAGTTCAGCGTCGTCCGGGTGCGGAGCGATCACCAGAGCGTCAAGTTTGGGATATTCTTCGGACACAGGTTTGCCTTTATGGATCCAAATAATTCAAGAGTTGTCGGTTGGAGTAGGTCGCCAGGCAGCATTGATACCGGTTTTCAACCCAAACCAATCCTTTGCGACCTTATTTTCATCTTGACATATTTTGCAAGTTTTGAGAATCAGTTGAGGTTGAGGTTGAGGTTGAGGGCTTGCACAAGTTCCAAGCGGTTCAACCCTGGCTGGATCGCCGAATGGGATCGCCGTCTTTTAGCTTCTTGAAATTTTCTTTCCAGCGTGGAAGATTGGAAATCGGTCGATGAAATTTTCTCTAGATTTAGCGTCGCGAACATCCCGGATTCATGGATTACGTCGCTCACGGGCCTGGATTGTTGGAATTCAACTGTTTATTGGCTGGGTAGCACTGGCCGGTTGCTCCTCATCAAACTTGTACAATGACGACTGGCCGTATCGAACGACCAATCCGTACGATGATCATTTCGCCAACGCCAAGAAGACAAACGCGAAAACAGAGCTTACCAGAAAAGAGAAAGCACATCAGATTGACAAGAGTTTGACTCCAACGGGGCTTCGTTAAATGGGTATCCAATAGATGGCGTTTGGCAATGATGGCGTTTGGCAATGATGGCGTTTGGCAATGATGGCGTGTCAAAAAGTGATAAGATTGCCAATTGCCCGAGATGTGACAGGATCGGACTTCAGGTTTGGCTAATTCGCCGTTTGCCATAAGCATTGGGGCTTGGTGGTTGTCTGAACTTACACACTGGTGCTTTAACTGCTGGACTTTTGTTAAACTGTCGGCTTGGAGAGCGCCTAGGGGGCGCGCAAATTATAGCAACCGTACCCTTGTTTGGGAAAACTTCCGATGGACGTAAAAGACTGTTTGAAATCGTTTCTGGCTAGTTCAGATATGATCACTCAAGCGTATTTGAAGGATGTGGATGACGCACACTGGATGAAACGCCCTCATTCGGGATGCAACCACTTGAACTGGCAGATTGGTCATCTTTTGGCCGCTCAGAATCAAATGATTGCAGGAAGTCTTCCCGGGTCGATGCCGGCATTGCCCGAAGGGTTTGCAGCCAAGTATGAAAAAGCAACCGCTGGCAGCAACAACGTCGCTGATTTTGCGACACCTGAGGAACTCAAATCGCTTTATCAGAGTCAGCGCACTGCGTTGCTTGCTGCAATTGACGCCTGTCCAATCGACCAAATGGGGCAACCTGCGGCCGAGGCGATTCAAGCCTATTGTCCAACTATTTATGATGCATTCTCAATGCAGGCGACTCACTGGTTGATGCACTGTGGGCAATGGGTTGTAATTCGACGTGAACTTGGATTGCCGATGGCGATCTAGAATCGCTACCCACAGGTATCGATTTCCGATGTTGGCTGCCGAAAGATATTTTGCCCGATGGTTTTTGGATACGTTTGGGTTACGATGATTTTCATGGTTCGAATCGTTGTTAGTGTCGAAGAAGGCGGGCGTTCGTTGATCGCTAGTTAGATCAATCAATGATCCGCATTCTTTTTTTGTGGTTTCGTGATCGCCGTAGCGCAGACTCTGTGTTAACGGATTTGCTATTGGTTTTGGAAAACGATATGTCTCAGCCGCAAAGTCGCTCGCAAAAGATTCAGGATTTGGAGATCAAAGATGCCCATTTGATTTTCTCGTCGGTATGGGACGCAATGGAAGAGTCGTTGGGACGCGAGAATATGCGTTTCCCGAAAGAACTGATTTTGGTTGGTGGTGCACCCGGTGCTGGTAAGGGAACTCACACTCGGTTCATTGCCAAGGCACGGGGGCTTACTTGTGCGCCGATTGTGGTCAGTGATCTTCTGATAACGCCGGAAGCCCAGTCCTTGAAAGATCAAGGAGTGATGGTGGGCGACAAAGAGGTGATTGGGATCTTGTTGCGAAAGCTGTTGGCCCCTCAGTTTCGCGACGGTGCGCTGCTTGACGGTTTTCCTCGGACCAGGGTGCAGGTCGAATGTTTGAAGATGTTAGTGGACGCACTGTCGCAACTGCACAATGAATTTGCCTACACGGCAATGGCGATGAATTTTCGGCGACCGATCGTGCATGCAATGGTTTTGTTTATCGGCGAAAAAACCAGCATCGCGCGACAGTTAAAACGCGGTTTTGAAATCGCCGAGCACAACAAAGGTGTCAAGGAGACGGGAGTCGGACGCGAGTTAGAATTGCGGGCGACCGATCTTCATGAAGACGCGGCTCGTCGACGCTACATGGTCTTCAAAGAGAAAACGTGGAATGCCCTTCAATCGTTGAAAGAGATTTACCACTACCACTTTGTGAATGCCGAAGGCCCGATCGGAGAAGTGGAAGAGAATATTCTGAAGGAACTGCAGTACCAAAGCTCTTTGGAACTTGAGCCGCGGACCTATGATCGCCTGCGACATTTGCCCTTGGCAGAAGATATTATTATTCATGCAAGGCAAGAGTTGGTGAAGCGTCTTGATACCTATGAATTGGAACATACGCAACTTTTTGAAGATGTAGTGAAGCTGATTCAGACCAAATTCTTGCCGATTGTACAGCGTCATGCATTGTCAGGGCGAGCGCAATTGAATTCCGAGGATGAAATTTTTAATAATCCCTTGGCGTTGCCCATGATCTTGGATGTGTTTTCTGAACGAGGTTTTAACGCGGTGATTGACAAGACAGTGGCCGACGTGCCTGTGCGTATTGATTTAACTACAGGTGAAGTGGAATGCCGACAGAAGAAAATATATCGTATCCAAGTGAACTTTAAGGGGTCATCGATTCGTCGCGGCTAAGGGGTATTTGATTTGCGATTAGGTCACGATTTGAACAGCCTATTTCTTGGCAAGTTATCACGCGGTTGAAACGATTAAGTGTCATCCAAGGTCGCTGGACGCCAAAGCGTGTTCAAGTGACAATCCGTTAAGTAAGTTCCAGGCAATTGACCTGCACACAAGGTCTGCTTACCCGACCTGCCTTGGAACGATCATTAGCTAATTGACTGAAGGAACGAATACATGTCTGGTAGCGCGGTTGCCGAAAATATTGATGGTGCGAACCAAGCCAAGACTTCTTTTCGCTGTTTTGGTGGGTGTGAAGGTCGATATTCAATTTTCGAAGTCATTTACACCTGCCCCAAGTGTGGTGGCTTATTAGAAGTCCATCATGAATTGGCGCCGTTGCAAGTTCGCAATGCTTACAAGTGGCAGTCATTATTGGATTCTCGGGCAAGCACCACGATTTGGCCATTCGGCAGTGGTGTTTGGGGAATGCGCGAGTGGGTGATCCCTGAATTGCGCGATGAAAATATCGTCAGTATGTGCGAAGGGAACACCAATTTGTTTTGGGCGGATCGCCTTGGAAAACAATTGGGTGTGCCTGATCTTTGGATCAAACTGTGTGGAAATAGCCACACAGGCAGTTTCAAGGATCTTGGCATGACGGTATTGGTTAGTGTCGTGAAGCAGATGATGACCTTGAATGATAAAGTCAAGGCGGTTGCTTGTGCCAGTACCGGAGACACCAGTGCAGCGTTAGCCGCGTACGCCGCGTATGCTGAAATTCCTGCAATCATCTTTTTGCCCGCAGGTAAAGTGAGTACCGCTCAATTGATTCAACCCGTTGCCAACGGCGCGCATGTGTTGGCGTTGGATACCGATTTTGATGGGTGCATGAAAATCGTTCAGGAAGTTACTCAAGATCAAAGTATTTATCTTGCCAATTCGATGAATAGCTTAAGAATTGAAGGGCAGAAAACGGTCGGCATTGAGATTGTTAGGCAATTTGATTGGGAGGTTCCCGATTGGATCATTATTCCTGTTGGAAACTTGGGGAACATCAGCGCGTTGCAAAAGGGTTTCCGTTTGATGATGGATTTGGGCGTCATCAGTCGCATGCCCAGACTGGTTGCTGCTCAGGCGGCGTCCGCAAATCCTTTCTACAAAGCGTACAAAGAGGGATTCAAGGAAAAAGTATCCGTGCAGGCGGGAGACACCTTGGCCAATGCGATTCGTATTGGCGACCCTGTCTCGTATCAAAAAGCGGTCCAGGCAGTTGTCCAGAGCAATGGTATTGTGGAACAGGCAACCGAAGATGAGTTGGCCGAAGCCTCAGCGCATGCCGATCTAACGGGCATGTTCACTTGCCCACACACGGGGGTTGCCTTGGCTGTACTAAAGAAATTGGTGGATCAAGGTATCATTAAATCCAGCGACCGAACGGTTGTCATTAGCACTGCCCATGGGCTGAAATTTACTGACTTTAAGGTCGGTTACCATGAGAAGACTTTGGCAGGGGTAGCCAGCCGTCATGCCAATCCGCCGACCTACCTGAAGGCGGATACGAAAGTGGTTAAGGAAGCAATCGCCAAACGCTTGGGCCTGTGAGTGTGGCTTCACTTGCATTGAGACTGTTCAAGCTTGGTAGACTGTTCTGGAGCCATGGGTCTGGTTCGACGACTGGTTCTTGAACCGACTTGCCAAGTGCCAAGTGCCAAGTGCCAAGTGCCAAGTGCCTAGTGCCAAGTGCCTAGTGCCTAGTGCCAAGTGCCTAGACGCTTGGAATGTCCGGTGTGGCGTGAAGTTGCAGTTGCAGGATACTTATTTTGTAGTGGCGGGTATTTAGCATCAAAAATAAAAAAAAAACGGGGGTCAACGAACTGACTTCGCTGAACCCCGTTTCTTTTATCATCATTGGGCACCCGTTAGAAACTCAGTTCCCGTTAGAAGATGGGTGGGTATCCAATTGGGTCCGACCGATTACTGACTAGACGCCGACAATCGATTGCGATTTCTTACCGAACAATGGGCCGCCGTAGATGGCCTTATCGCCCAATAGTTCTTCGATCCGCAGCAACTGATTGTACTTTGCCATGCGGTCAGAACGCGATGCCGAACCCGTCTTGATTTGTCCGGTGTTCAGACCGACTGCCAAATCGGCGATCGTGGAATCTTCTGTTTCGCCGCTACGATGGCTAGAAATTGCGGTGTAGCCATTGCGATTGGCAAGGTGAATCGCTTCGATCGTTTCGGTCAACGTACCGATTTGATTCACTTTGATCAAGATGCTGTTTGCGATTCCATTGTCGATACCGCGTTGCAGACGAACGGTGTTAGTAACGAACAAATCGTCGCCGACCAATTGAACTGAATCGCCCAATTTATCGGTCAGCATTTTCCAGCCGTCCCAGTCATCTTCGGAGCATCCATCTTCGATCGAGCAAATTGGGTAGTTGTGGGCCCAGTCGGCAAGGAAGTCGACCATGTCGCTTGAACTTAGTTCCGAACCGTCAATCTTGTACAACTTGGTGTCCGTGTTGTAATATTCGGTTGCGGCGCAGTCCAATGCAATGCGAACTTGTTCGCCAGGCTTGTAACCTGCTTTTTCGATCGCTTGCATGATCAAATCCAGGGCTTCACGATTTGACGATAGGTTTGGCGCGAATCCCCCTTCATCGCCGACGGCCGTATTCAATCCACGACTCTTCAGAACGGTCTTCAAGTTGTGGAAAATCTCAGTTCCGCAACGAAGTGCATCGGAGAATCGTTCGAAACCAAGTGGCATCACCATGAACTCTTGGATATCTACGTCGTTATCAGCGTGCTCGCCACCGTTGACGATATTCATCATCGGGGCTGGAAGCACTCGCGCGGACGCACCACCGAGGTATCGATACAGCGGTTGATTGGTAAAGTCAGCTGCAGCTTTGGCGACCGCGAGTGAAACGCCCAGAATGGAATTGGCGCCCAAGTTGCTCTTGTTCGCGGTACCGTCTAGATCGATTAATTTCTGGTCGATGGTCGACTGATCGGTCGCGTCCATCCCCAAAAGTTCTTCGGCAATGGTTTGGTTGATATTGTCAACTGCTTTAGTCACGCCTTTACCCATGAAGACGCTCATGTCGCCGTCCCGCAATTCCCAAGCTTCGTGAGCACCGGTGCTGGCGCCGCTTGGTACTGCTGCGCGACCAAAGGATCCGTCGGCCAAATCAACGTCCACTTCAACCGTTGGATTGCCGCGAGAATCTAAAATTTGACGGGCGTGAATGTTTACAATCGAATTCATGTTCAACCTGTTTTCAGTAGTTACTTTGTCTTAAACATGGCAAGCAGCTTGGTTTTGAACGAACCCATCAATCCACGAATTGGTGCTGCAAGACATCCACGCTTAGATCTTGATCTAAGCTCAGGACTAACCTGCATCGCCAATAGGAAAATGAATTCGCGTATCAAACCACATACTTTGCCAAACGATACGGCTCTAGAAATCTAAACAGTCCGTTGCCAGACGCGAAATCGAATTTGATTAGCGGGAACCGAATTCGTTCACCCCAGCTGAATTGTCTAACCAGGTTTCCCCAAACAAATGCTTCGCAACAAAAGCGGCTGGCATTGGGATGTCGGCAAAACGATGGGGTCGAAAGCCACGATTCCGTTGAGTCCTATTCAATTCTTGATCACCGTCGCGACTTTCCACTTGGTTACTTTTGAACTGAAACTTCCAAGTCGAACCCAAGTATTCGTTCATCGACCGCATTTGTTTAATTGTCGACTTAAAATGATCTTTCGCAAGGCGGGAAAGTTGACCTGACTACTGGATAAAGTTTAGAAAGACCGTCGCCAAACTATCGATTATGAAGTAAAACTACGCCACTGAGTCGTCCAAATAGGTCTGGGTTGAATTCTTGCGGTCGGTTGGGTGTGATTGCCTAAGGTAGAAATCACATCCTTGAATCGTGGGATTGCGGGAATGATTTACTTGTTGCAACGTTCAGCCTAGTTTTTCCTCTGGAAAAGGTACGAATTTCGTGTTTACAGGATTGGTTCAAAGTAAGGCCGTTGTCAAGGCGATTATCCCCCAGGGTAGTGGTTGTTTGTTGCAACTTGAAACTCCGAAAAATTTGCCAATTCCTGAATTAGGTGACAGTATCGCTACCAATGGTTGCTGTTTGACGGTGACTCGGTTCGACGATCAGGTCTGGGAATTCGAAGCCGGTGCCGAAACCCTGTCACGCACCAGTCTGGGGAAGCTGTCGGCTGGAAGTTTCGTCAATCTGGAAACCAGCATGAAGCTTGGCGATAAAATCGGTGGCCATCTTGTCACCGGGCATGTGGATGGCTTGGGAACTGTGGTTCGCCGAGACGAAGATGGCCGGTGGAGCACGTTTTGGATTCAAGTGCCAAAGTCGATCGCCAAGCAGTTGGCGAGCAAGGGTAGCATCGCGGTAGACGGCGTGAGTCTAACCTTGGTGGACGTGAGCGAAGATCAGTTTAGCGTCGCCTTGATTCCGCATACGTTAGAGTTCACCACCTTGGGAACCATAAAAGCAGGCGATGTGGTTAACTTGGAAACCGATGTCTTGGCGAAGTATGTTCAACGACAGTTGGAATTCTTGCCCGGAATTTCCAATTAGGAATTGGATTAATCCTAATTCGATTACACTAGATTTCGCTTGACCGCATCGGGGCGTTCGGGGTTTGGCGGTCAAGTCGTTGGGGTTTCGGGGAATGTTGGGATCGTGAGGCGTCTTGGGGCGAGATCAATCAGGCGCCAGCGACGATTGGGTCAGAAGTATGCTGTGCTAGGTTTCTGGTTTTGGCTGTGCTTACTCGCCTCACGCACGAAATGGTTGGAATTTATTTAATGGCAACTTGCTTGTCGCATTTGTTTGCAGTTTGAATTTTTGAGATGGTTTCGCAGCTGAATGCGAACATTTTTTGGTTAAAGTTTTTTTATGTCGCGTAATGAACGCCAAACGGTCTCCTATCTAAATCGACGGTTTCGTGAAGTAGGACTGGAGCCCAACAAACGGCACGGTCAAAACTTTTTGGTGGATTTGAACCTGGTACGATTGATCGAGGCATCGGGCGATATTCAGCCCAACGACGTTGTGCTGGAAGTCGGCACTGGAACCGGCTCTTTAACTGGAATGTTGGCCGAGAAAGCCTGCAAGGTGGTCACGGTCGAGATTGACGAACATCTTTATCAATTAGCCAGTGAAGAACTTGAGAGATTTGACAATATCTTGATGTTGCGGCAGGATGCGCTGAAAAACAAGAATAAACTAAGCGACAAAGTCCTAGAACCGTTGATGGAATTGGTGAACGAGGAACCCGGCCGTCAATTCAAATTGATCGCCAATTTACCGTACAATGTGGCGACGCCAATCATTTCTAATTTGTTACTTTTGGACACACCGCCTGCAATGATGTCGGTAACTATTCAAAAGGAATTAGGCGATCGAATGATGGCCAAGCCATCGACCAAAGATTACAGTGCGCTTTCGATTTGGATGCAGGCGCTGTGTGAAATACAAATGATTCGGGTCTTGCCGCCGGGCGTATTTTGGCCGGCCCCGAAAGTGGATTCGGCGATTATGCAGATTCGCCACATCCCAGAGAAGCGTGCCAATATCCACGACTTGCCTTTCTTCCACAAGTTCACCCGTGCTTTATTTTTTCATCGCCGAAAATTCTTGCGAAGCGTCGTGATAAGCGCTTTCAAGGAAACGATGAACAAACAAGACGTCGATTCAGTGCTAGATCAATTGGATTTCTATAGCTCCAATACTCGGGCCGAAGAATTGCCAGTTGAGCAGATATTGATAATGAGCGAAGCGTTCGCCACGAAACAGAAAGAAGTTGTGGCCGCCATCCTTAAATAGCTCCAGGTTTTCGCAGCTTTGGGGATCTTCGCCACTTCATCTAGGAAGTTGTGTACAGGAAGTGCCCGCCCGATTGACGCCAAAGCGCTTCGGGAGGTCAGTGAGGTCAGTGAGGTCAGTGAGGTCAGTGAGGTCAGTGATTTTGCAAGCACTTTGTTGCAGAAATTACGCGCAGCCGCCGGGCTGTTTTTATTTTGGGGCTGTGATTTTGGAGCTGTGATTTTGAGGCTGTGATTTTGAGGCTGTGATTTTGGCGTGGTTACCCGGGTAACGCCGATTTCCAAGCGAAGCTTCACCGCTGCGAAGATGGTTTTTGTAAGATGGATTCAGGCTGAACGTGCGGTTACTTCAGAACGGCTGAAGGATCTTCGTGAAATGCTTGCAACTTATCGATCGAGCATTCGGTCCACTGGTTAAGGTTGACATCGATAGGATGTTCAATACTTGGTGGCATGGTTCCCACCTCGGCTAATTCTTCAATTCCTTGAACCGCAAGGCGACGAATTACGGACTGGAATTGTGCGTTTGCTGTGTCAGCTTGCAGCATTTGGTTTGCACTGATCCCAGCTTCCTTTAGCCAAATTTCTGGGATCGGAGCCCAGTTGCAGGATTTCCAATGGTGCCAGGAAAGTAGCGATTCTAAGATGCCCGTTCCCACGCCCAACTTGATGAAGTAGGGGCGGTGATCCGCTTCGCCGGCTCCTAAGATTTGTCCGACGGACATAGTGAAGGAACTGGTTTGGCGATAACAAAAACGACGCAGGTCTTCAAGAGTTTCCAATTGTTCGCGATACAGATTGGATTCCAAAGCGGACAACATGTCGTATAAGAACGCTCGTGGGACTCGATGCAGGGTGACGCTTTGCGCGATCGCATCGACGCAGTCTGAATGTGCTTGTCCCTGAAAGCCTTGGCTTAATGAAAAGATCCAGTCCTGCAAAGTGGTTTTACGTTTTTCGATAGTAGATTGAACAAAAACTTCGTCGCGTGCTGCCAGCGCGAGGGCTCGGACGTCTAGGATCGCGGATGCTTGCTGAGGGGACATGCGGTCTAGGTGCCATCCCATCTTCCCAAACCATTGCAACGCATAGCGACGGCAGATCTCACGACTGACTTCAAGTCGCATCGAATCAACAGTCATCGGTTGAACAGAATCTTGAGAGGTTTCGCCGGGCATCGCCGATTTTTCCTGGGAGGGCTGGAGTCAAGCAGCAAGTCGTCTTGCATTTATCGGGTGACTATTGTCAACAGCGTACTCTGATTTGTTGCACGGCAAAGAAATGCACTAAAAGGTGCGCCCAATAGTGGTAGTAAACGAGTTACCGTCACGATCGTTCGCTAGTGCTATCAGTATAGTCGCTGGCGAAATTAGTTAGCCAAGACGAAATCAATTTGTTTCATTGTTTGGAACCTTAACCGCTTCAGAAACCGCGTCCCCGCTTTGCAGCCGGGTTTGGATTTGCAACGCGGGTGGTTTGCTGGCACGTGCTAGTCAAGATGTTACGCCCAAAGGTATGGTTGTGATCAGCAAGGATGTGATCAAATCAATGTCAATTCGCTTATTTAATGGGTAACTAATACTTGATCAGGACCGCTGAACTGCACATGCCAGCACCGGCGGCGGCCAGCAACAAGCGGTGTCCCCTAATTATTTTTTGGGATGCAATTCCTAAGCTCAATGCAATCGGGATGGTAGCCGCCGAAGAATTGCCAAGAGAACCTAGCCACCATGCTTGACGGTCGGCTGCAATGGATAGTCTTCGACCCAGTTCCAAGACGATTCGGTGACTTGCTTGATGCGGGATCAACCAATCAATATCATCCGAAGAAGTTCCAGTTTCGGACAGGACTTTCTGACTACACGCCTGCATCGATTCGACGGCCAACTTAAACACCGCTCGTCCGGATTCCATTTTCATGTACATCGCATCCTCTGCCCAAGCATCGGGAGAAAGGGTCCGGCGGCTGCCACCCGCTGGGATCAATAACTGTTGCCAATTCTTGCCATCGCTTTGCCAATCGCTGGCCAGCACACCTGAGTGACCAACACCGCTACGTTTCGCTTCAAAGTTGTTCTTGGGGGTGGCGTTTGGGCTTAGCACCAAGGCTCCTGCTCCATCACCAAAGAGTCCAATAGTTTGAGGATCTTTGCGATTGACTCGCCGAGACAGTACATTGGAGGCAATCAGTAAAACGGGGCGTCCCAAAGTGCTTACCAAGCTGTTGGCCAGGATCAAACCGTATAAGAAACCGGTGCAAGCAGCCATCAGGTCCATTGCCGGTGCAGTGATGCCCAACTGGGCTGCGATTCGAGGCGCAGAGCCTGGTAGCGGGTGATCGGGTGTACTGGTTGCCAACAGTACGGTGCCAATTTCCGAACAGTGAATACCACTATTAGCCAACGCATTTTTGCCAGCTTCAATTGCCAAGTCCGTACACGCTTGGTCTGCGCGGCAGTATCTACGTGCTGAAAATCCCGTTCGTTGTTCAATCCAGCCGGTCTGCAAGTTAAGTTCGGTTTCCGCTTGCTGGTTCGAGTGGACTAGGTTGGGAACATAGTGTCCGATCCCCGCAATATACGCGTGGTTAATCGGTTTGCTATGTTCTGATGGGGGTGTGGCAGGCAAGTTTTCGGCTTTTAAATGAAAATGTTGCTTTGAAGGAATCATAAGGCAGGCAAAACGGACATTGCGATCTTTCGCTCAAAGTCGGTTAAGCATTCTGCGGCAGGAAATCGTAATCGTCCAATTCAATTTCAAACAAATCGGCCAGCCAAGAATTTCAAATGACGGGTCGTGACAGCTGATCGAACGCGTTCAGGATAACATCAATTTGTGATTCTGACATTGAGGCTGTTGGTGAAATTCGGATGCGACACTGGTGGGGCTTGACGGTAGGCGGGCGTATGGGGGGCGCGTAAATTCCTAGATCGTGCAGTTGTTTAGCGATGGTTTGGGACGTTTCGACGGTACCCACGATCACGCTTAGCAATGGAGCCTTGGGGGAACCCATTACCTGCCAGCCCTGGGCGAATAGTCCATCATGCAATCGTTGGATGTGATTCGACAAACAGCTTCGCAAGTGAGGGTCACCGCACGCGATTCCAGCCGCTTTCCATGCGGCGGCGACGCTTGCAGGGGGTAGGCCGGTCGAATAGATTAAAGGTCTAGCCGATTGAACCAAAGAATTTATCGTCGCCTTGTCAGCGGTGATAAAACCTCCCGAAGCAGCCAACGCTTTTGACAAGGTGCCAACCACAACCAACTTTGGGAAGCAGGCCTTATCGCTGGCGAAAGAAAACAACCCGCTGCCCGTCGGACCTAGAACGCCGGTCGCATGCGCTTCATCTGCAATCACGCCAGCTTGAAATCGTTGGGCAATTTCTAGAAGGTCATCCGGACTCGTCATCGTGCCATCCATGCTGAATACCGAATCGGTGACGATCCACCTAGGACGACTTTGCGAACTTGACGCCAAGAGTGTAGCCAGTTGATCAAAGTCTTGATGGCGGTAGTACCGCACCGTCAAAGCGTCCAGGTTTTGACCCGCCAATCGCAAGCCGTCGATCAGGCTGGCATGGTTCTTGCGGTCGCAAAACACTTGGGCGTCATGTTCGAAAATCGCGTTCATGGCAGCCAAGTTGGCCGAATAGCCACTGGCAAACAAGATAGTGCCGATGTCCAAATGGGCCGGATTGATTTGCAGGTCGCGGGATCCAATCACTGCACCCGATTTCCATGCCGAAAGATTGTCGGCCAACTCTTGGTGCAGTTGGGTGTGTCCTGAAAGAAGCGGAGACGAGCCAGAACTGGTGCCCCAGGTTCGCGTCGCTTCGATCGCCGCTTGAATCACTCGGGGGTCATTGGCCAACCCCAAGTAATTGTTGGAAGCAAAGTTCAACAGTCGCCGACCTTCGATCGTGATGTAGTTCGTTTGGCTAAGGTCTTGCTTGCGAAAATGCTCATCAGGGGTCTGCTGTTCACTTGCAACGTGATCATCCGGTCTCGGGACGCTCAATCCCAGGTCGTTAACTTCCGGGGTACTTCTGCCAATGTCAGGCGACTGATGCTTCGTCAATGTCGCCAGCGCAAAAGGCGTGGCGTCCAGTTGCCGTGGGATTAATCGGCGAACCACTTTAGGATCAGTCATTAATTGGTAGCTGTTGACTGCTTAGCTGTTGACTGCTTAGCTGTTGACTGGCAACCGCCCGAAGAGCACGAAGTCGGAGTCGAGCAAGAGGAGTCGGTTATGCAGGCGTCCGCTGCGCCATCAATCCGTTCGATTTCAAAGCCGGCGTCACAGATCATTTGATGATCAAGTTCTTCTTCTTGGCCAGGTGTCGTCAAATAGTCGGAAATGAACCAGGAATTTGCTGGGTAAAGCGAGAGCGGTTGCAGAGTTCTTAAATGTTTTTCTCGACCGGCACTGCAGCGTATTTCTACCGTTGGACAAATGAATCTTGCAACGCACAATACTTTCAGACAATATTGCGGTGACAACGGATGAGCGATATTGGCCAAGCCTGTTCCTTCGATCGGCACTAAGAAATTGATCGGAATCGAATCCGCTTTGATGTCGCGTAAAGCAAACAAGGTTTCGATCAACTGTTGCGGTGTTTCCTGCATCCCAACGATCAAGCCAGAACATGGCGAGATGCCACTGTCAATCGCGTGTTGCACGGTCTGCTTGCGATCGTTGTAAGTATGGGTTGAACAGATTTCTTTGTAATGATCTTCGGCGGTGTTCAAATTGTGGTTATACCGGTCGACACCTGATTCCTTTAGCTTGGTCGCTTGTTCTTGGTTTAGAATTCCCAGGCACGCACATACCTTCAAGTTTGGCCAACGGTTCTTGATTTCCTTGGTCGCATCAGAAACGGCTTGGACTTCCCGTTTGTTCGGGCCGCGACCACTAATTACCAAGCAACAAGTCGATGCACCGTTGGCGACGGCCTTTTCAGCACGTTCCACCATTTGATGGCTGGTCATCAAGGAATACTTTTGAATTTCGGAAGTCGCCCCTTTGGCTTGAGAACAGTAGCTGCAATCCTCCGGGCATAGACCACTTTTGGCGTTAACCAAGTAGTTCAACTTGACTTGTTTACCATAGTAGTGACTTCGAATATCAAACGCCGCCGCCAATAATTCTAGTAATTGGTCGTCAGCGGTGGCAAGCAACTCTAACGCTTGCGGGGCATCAATAACTTTGCCGTCGATCACTTGTTTGGCAAGGTTCGAGAATGATTCAATGTTCAAAGGCTTTGCTTCAACGATGCTCACTACAATTTCCTGTAACTGTTTCAATTGTTGTTCTAAAGTCGTAAGTGCTGGCCCAGGTTTCGTTGCCCGGGCTCTAATAAAATCAGGTCTTGCGAAATTAAGGTAGGTCCATTTGAACGTTCAGCCCCCGTCGAATTCCCGTATCAAAATTATGAACGGGACCGGGTTTATAACCTTTTTTAAGCTGAAATTCAAACGTAAATCCGAATTCCAAAAGCTAGCGAAAGTCCTACAGCCTACGATCACAAACTTAATCTTCGTCAGCTTTAATGTTCGTCAACCGAACCGGCGTTGGCTTGGGTCTGCCGTAACGCTGCTTCTTGAATTGCGGCAAACTCTTGCTTCAACTTGTCATGATAAGCTCGAACCCGACCTTGCCGGACCGCAATATTGATCGAAACCCAGTCCCAAGCAGCCAACAGCAAAACGACAAGCAGCAGCGCTACAATGCACGACAATGCAGTCAAACGCCACCGGTCATCCGTCGACGCCGGGATCGCGAACAGGATCAGGCCAATACCAACGATCAATAAATTGGCAAACGATCTACGTATAAATGTAATCCGGCGACCATAATTTGACAATTCAGGCAAATCAAAGCCGCTCCAAAAAATCCATTGGAAACCCAGGCCAAAAGCGATTGCCAACGAACCTAGACCCCAGATCAAATAGTTCATTTGGTGTAATCCTTCGCCCATTCCAAAAGGACAACACCCACTTTCGCCATGGAAACTGGCGAACATTTGTCGGGCGTGTCTTGGGTCGTGTGCCAGTAAGATGTTGAAGAATTGATCGCCGGGTAATCAAAGTCAATCAAATCGGTGGTCGGTATTTTAGCGATTTCATTTAAAGCTAGGTGATCGTCACGGACCTGGTGCAAGGGCTTGGCGACAAATTCAGCAACTTTCAATTGCCTGGCCTTATTCCAAACTGACTTGGTCAAGGGACCGGCGGCGTTTAAGCTGTTCTTCTCGTAATACAGTTCCAACGTTTTGTCGGCAATCATGTCAATCAAGACGCCTGCTTGGTATCGATAATCTGGTGCACTGCGGACATATTGGTTCGCAAAATGTATGGAACCCAGGAATAGAGCGTCTCGAGATCTGTCGTAAACTAGTTCTTCGGCATCAAAGAAAACCAAGTCGATGCCCAACCGTTGATCAATCTTCTGCAAGTGAGGCGCCAACACCATGAATAGGCCAACACCGCTGGCACCATCATTCGCCCCGGGTAGACTGGCCCGGGGGTTCTTTGGATCTTGATCCGCATAAGGACGAGTGTCATAGTGGCAGCAAAATAGGATGCGATTCTTCTTCTCCGGATGCAGTTGAACTATTAAATTAACCAGTTCCACACTCTTGCGAGTTTCCGGATGAGGAATGGTGAAGGACTGCGAAGCAACGGTGGCACCCATGCCTTCAAAGAAAAGTCTTAATCCTTGCTGTTGTACTTTCATGGATTTGCTGCCACTAATGCGTGGCCCCATTTCGCACAATCGTTGCAAATAAATTTGGGCGGCGATTGCATCAATGGTGTCAGGCGACTTGGCAATCGTGGTGTCCATATCGTTTCGCTCAGCTTGAGTCAAAGAATCCAGTACCGCCTGACGCTGGGAATCCTTGATCGGACTAATTAGATACTCTTGCCATTGTTGTTCTAGCGATTTCTCTTGAACCCTAGATGCGTCTTCATCCTGAACAGACGATAGCTTGACAAATGAAGTTGAGCGAAACGGGTGCGTTGGATTAGATTCTGAAACGCTGGAAGACCGTAGCGACAATGCTTGACAGCTGACTTCAGCTAAGCTTTGACAGATGATCGGCAACCGGGTTACCGAGAACCAGCACAGCAAAATAAGCGAACACAGCACAATAAATCCAGCGGTAAATCTCGCAGTTAATGCCACGATCAAAGCATTCGCCGTTTGGTTCTGGCTGGATCGGGGCTGAATCTTATTCCACGATGTCGTATCTTCAATTGTGTCAAAAATGTTCATGCCATTTTGCTCGACGAATCGTATTTCAATCTAATTGGATCTGAGCACCGGGATCAAGCGTTCTACGATAGGCGTTTTTTAGTGAAATAGCCAGCCATCACGGCGGAATATCAACTTAGGAAGCTGAATAATAGGCAACTTTCCAATCTACGTGCCGATGGTCTTTGCCGCGTGCTTCAAAACCTAGATTCGTCAAGTTAGCAAAGTTATCCAGACAAGAACGAAAAAGGACTGAAGCAAAGCGTCAGCCCTTTAAATTTCGTAGAGTCTAAATCAGCCAGTCAGACTACTATTTGCGTCTGCGACGAGCCACCAAACCCAACGCAGCCAAACCCAACGCAGCCAAACCCAACGCAGCCAAACCTAGCAGAGCAGCCGAACTTGGTTCAGGCGCCGCAGTTAGGTTGTTCAAGCTAACGTTATCAAACCAAGCAGCTCCGCCTTCGCTGCTAGCCTGCTGAATGAAAACGGTTTTTACGCGAACTGTTGTGGTTACTCCACCACCGTTGTCGGTAGGTGCGAAACTGCCAGTTGTAAACATTTCAAACCATTCGTCTGCGTTAAGCGAACCTAGATTTGCTAAACGCGCACCACCGAATCCAAATTCGTTACCGTTAGCATCGACGTAGGCGATTTCGAAGAAAGCATCATTAGGGTTTCCAACGATTGAGTCACCGGACAGGTTTGACCTCAGCCCCTGACCTGCAACAGATCGCCAATGGAGACGCTAAAGCCGCCCACAGTCACGTCTGGAAACGCACCGCCAAAATTGACGCCGCGGCTAAAGCCGCCAAACATCTTTAAAGATTGAGCACTAATGCCTGGGTCGTTGGTTAAGCCAACCAATCCAGCGTTGTCTTCTTCTTAAAATGCATTTCCAAAAATATTCCGACCGCTTGATTTGAAATCCGCGTTCACTCGCGGAATCAGGTCGGCGTTTGCAATGGGTTGAACAATGATGCACAAAGCAGTGCAGTCAAAATTCTGAAGGTGTTCTTCATGTTGGGGTCTTCAATCGGCTTAATGCCTGAACAGGGTGTGAATTCTATGAAACCCATTTCACGTTCTATGTGCAAATGAATCCACTATTGGTCAAATCCTAAAGGGAGATGCTTTACCTTGATACGCCGTTTGGGTTAAGCATTTTGTCTAAATGAATGTTTGGATTGTTGGTCTTTTTAGAGTGTTGTTTGAAATTTCAAGCTTTTTCGGTTGGCCAAGAGTCAGAATTTCCAGAAACCATTCATAAATGCCAGTCGCTAATGTCGGTTTTGGCAATTGAAATAGGGCGGCTAAGCGAGTTCAGTTTCGGTGGTCTGTGAGGAAAGGTTTTTGAGTAAAGATAAGGGTCTTGAGTGGTTTGGGTAGATGCTGTTTCGTATTTTTCGATACCCTTGGTTGGCACCAGGACTGGCACCAGGACTGGCGTTTGAAGCACCGGGTTTGGTGAACTTTGCGCAATCTGCTTGCCCAGATCGCCAATCACTGGGTCAGACCACGTTTCTTGTCCGCAGGACTTGCGTGGAACCAAGGCGATAACGCTTTTCCAATGCTTTGCGATTCTCATGTCGAAATCACTTGAAAATTCAAACAAAAAAAAGCCGCGTTGCTTTTGGCAACGCGGCTAGGTTAAAAATCGTTTAAGGAACGATTAATTACGGGGAATCTCTATCATTCGTCGCAGCGTCTGCGGCGTTTTTATCCTCGCCGCTCTCATCCTCTTCTTCGTTGACATCGAGTTCACGTTGAACGGCTTCGAATTCGGCTTCCGATATCGCATCGGGCGACAGCGTTGGATCCTGTTTGACGGAGAGGACTTGTTTGGCGACCTCTTTGCCATCGATCACCAGCGTGATTCGGTAATCACCGTTGGGTACTGCAGAGGCTCGGCCAGTTTGGCGAGCCTGAGTCAAATTCCATTGCGCGACTTGCAAACCAGCTTTCGTGCTGCCGTTGAGTTCGGCAAGTTTTTCACCCGCAATGTTGTCGATTCGCAAAGTAGCTTTCTTGACATCCTTGGGCAATGTATACCACAACTGAACGTTATTGCTTGGGTTATCTCCGACGTAGCGGCGACTGGTTCCGCCCCTTCGTGAAGTTCGCCGCCAGCGGATCTTATCAGCCGGTTTCAACAACGCGATTTCGGAAGTCAGTTTCTCAGGGGTGAGACTTCGCAGTGGCGAGACATCACACGCCCATAAACTGCGGCCATGAGTTGCCAAGACAATCTCAGACACTTCCGGATGCATCGCAATCTCATGAACCGCCACGGTCGGAAGCGACTGATTAAACTGGGACCAGTTTTTTCCGCGATCGATCGATACCCAGAACGAGAATTCCGTCCCTAAAAAGACCAAGTTAGGATTTGCGATGTCCTCCCGCAGGCAGCGAGAAGAGCCACGTGGTAAATCGGCGCCTAGATCGGAGAACGTCGCACCGAAGTCTTCCGACACGAACACGTGTGGTCGATCGTCGTCGGACCGATGGCCATCCAAGCAAACGTAAACTCGTCCGGCTTCAAATCGCGACGCTTCGATCGTTGCAACCCACCGAGGATCAACTCCCAAGTTGTCCGAAATATCCGTCCAATTTGAACCACCGTCACGAGTCACCCATAGGGCTCCGTCATCGGTGCCAGCGTACAAGACGTTGGGGTTGAGCGGTGATTCGCTTAACGCGGTTCCCGAACCCCGTTGTGTCTTCGTCAGTTCTGGCGATATGATCTGCAAATCATCACCGCGATCAAGTGAGCGGAAAACATAATTGCCTGCGCTGTAAAAAATCTTGGAGTTGTGACTGGAGAGGATAAAGGGTGTGTTCCAGTTGAACCGATAACTCTTGCCTTCGACTCGTGGTGGACGAATCGACGCGCCGGCACCGGTACGTAGGTTCTTTCGAGCAATTGAACCGTTTTGGCTTTCGCTATAGACCGTGTCCGGGTCCTCAGGATCAACGCGACAAACAAAGCCATCACCGCCGCCGACCGAGATCCAATCTTCGTTCAGTGGACCGCCTGCTAAGCCAATGGCCGGTCCTCCCCAAGATCCGTTATCCTGCAGCCCACCGTAAACCTTGTACGGTTTCGTCGGTGCGATGGTCACGTGATAAAACTGTCCGATGGCGGCAGTGTTGATGTGATCCCATCGGCTACCACGGTCATAGGTCACATAAAATCCACCGTCACAGCCGATTACCATGTGGCGACCGTCATTGGGGTTGATCCATAGATCGTGCGCATCGGCATGAACACCTCGTCCTAGATCGCTGGTAAACGTGACGCCACCATCCTTGGACTGGAACTGCGAAACGCCCAAAACGTAAACTCGTTGAGCATCGCTTGGGTCGACGCGGATCTCGCTAAAGTACATTGGTCGCACGTTCAGCGAATTGACGCGGTGCCAAGTCTCGCCAGCGTCCGTCGATTTGTAAATTCCTCCATAGCGATGGCCGTCAGAGCCTTGCTGGTCCTGTACGTTGGGACGTTGACCGAAGTACGAATAGGTGTAAGGTCGATCGCCTTGGGTAGTGTTTCGATCTCCAAGTACGACTTTCAGCTTGACGACTTTCTCGCCACGTTTGACTTCGACGGGCATGACCTCCTCGGCTTGGCGACTTCGGATTTCTGCAAGCAATTCGTTGTAGTTTTTGATCTCCTTGTCACCTACTTTGATAACGATGTCGTCGAGTTTCAAACCCGCTTTTCCGGAGGGTCCGTCTTTCGTAATCTGCGTTAGTTTTGCTCCGCCTTGCGGATTGTCGGCACCTTGAATGCCCATGACCGCCGTTGACTGCGGGCCTGTGCCTAGCCGCTTGCCCAGTGTCACGCTAATCGTCAGTTCCTCTTCCCCACGTGTGATGCCAAGCTCTACTTGGTCACCGACCGCCAGGTTTTTCGTGCCACCGATCCAAGTCTTGTAATCCTTAAGTGGCTTGCCGGCTGCGGTCCTAATCGTATCGCCCGCCTTCAGCCCGGCCTGATCTGCGGGCCCTGCTGTGGTCACTTCTGTCAACACGATTTTTTCAGACTCGTCTTTACCTACAAGTCCGTAAAGTGGTTCTGCAGCCGAGCCTTGGGTGCCCGGGCGAAGGCCCAGTTTCGGAGCGATTTCTAAAATCTCCTCACCTCGATTTACCGACAATTTAATGCGCTCACCAGGGATTTTTTCTCGCAAAACAGACAGTAATTCATCGAACTGGTAAAGCTTTGCTTCATCGGCCGAGACCAAAACGTCTCCAACCTTAAATCCTTGCTTGTCTGCCGGGCTTCCAGGCATCACTTGCGTGACCACCGGTGACCCATCGCGATCCTGGCCGACCAATCCTAGAAAGGCGTCAAATGGTTTTGGCCCTTTTCCAATCTCCTCGCAGTCAATGATTGCAAAAATAACGTTCGGAGATTTTGATTGCCAATCCAGCCCAATCCGGCCGGTCATCCCAGTCGGTAGACCCGCCGTCAGTTTCTTCCAATTTTTGCCAGCGTCGGTTGTCTTGTAGAGTCCGGCCTTCGGTCCCCATTTTCGAACCGGGTCATATCCGTCAATGCCGTCAGGCTTGGCGACACTGCCAGGCCAGCTATCAAACTCGTCTCGTTTTCGATCCCACATTCCCACGATCAATGTGTCGGGGTCTGTCGGGTGCATGATCATTTCGATCACGCCCGTTCGCTCATCGAGGTAAAAAACCTTTTCCCAACTCTTGCCTCCATCGATCGTCTTGTAGACGCCGCGTGCGTCGTTGGTTCCGTAAAGGCGGCCTAAAGCGCCAACGTAAACCACATCCGAGTTGTTGGGGTGAATCACGATGGAACTAATTTGGTAAGTCTCTTCCAACCCCATATTTGAATAGGTCTTGCCGCCGTCTGTCGATTTATAAACCCCATCACCATAAGAGACAGAGTTGCGAGGGTTGATTTCACCGGTTCCAACCCACAAAATATTTTTGTCTTGCGGATCGCTTGCAATGGCACCGATCGAAACGGTCGCCTGCTGGTCGAATTGGTGCTCGACCGTCGTGCCGCGATTTTCCGTTTTGAGAATTCCACCACCCGCGGTGGCAATCCACCACAGTGATGGGTCACTTGGGTGAACTTCAAGATCGGTCACTCGGCCGGCCATGTTGGCAGGACCAATGGATCGAAACGCCAACGATTTAAGCCATTCCGGTTCAAGCTTTGCAGTGGGTGTCGCGGGCTGTTCTGCTTTTGGCTTATCAGCGGCGGGTTCTTTCTGGTCAGTGTTTGCTTGCTTTGCCGCAGGTTCGTTTTTTTCCGAGGTTGGCGATTTTTCGTTACTATCTGGGGCAGGTTTAGCGGGCTTTGCTTTCTCTAAATCGGCAGGTTTGGCGGCTGTTTCCTTAGATTCCAAAGGTGCCTTGCTGTCCGCAATTTTCGAAACAGCGTCAACCAGTTTGTCTAGTTTCGACTCGATCAGATCGAGTCGCTTCTCGGTTTTGTTAGAGTTGTCTTGTGCCAGTTTGGCGGCGTCTTTTTTCGTGAGTTTCTTTTGCTCTGGTTCCTCTTTTGCAACCGACTTTTTCTGGTCAACCTGCTCTTGTTTGGATTGTTCACCGGCGGACTTTTCGGCAGATTCCGTCGATTCCTTCTCTTGTGCTGATTCCTTCTCTTGTGTCGATTCCTTCTCTTGTGCTAATGAGGGTCCAGAACATACGTGTCCGGAGAAGCAGACAATCAAAAGGGCGACGCCGACAAATCGAAGTTTGTGATTCATCCCTCTGTGCCAAGATAGCTGAGACAACATTGAAGTTTCTAATTAAGCTTGAGGGCTTGGAGAACTTTGATGTCAGATCCTGGAAAAAAAGCAGATAAAATATCGTCGGAAGTATCGGAACG
>Ga0105053_10001211_pt1 | contig 41272 bp, 33 predicted proteins | sample BON01_FD_78093 | JGI IMG/M metagenome (GOLD analysis project Ga0105053, IMG submission 78093) | Freshwater microbial communities from Lake Bonney liftoff mats and glacier meltwater in Antarctica - BON-01 | ecosystem: Environmental > Aquatic > Freshwater > Ice > Glacier meltwater | place: Lake... | reverse complement strand
TCCGACACGCCGCTTCCGTGTTGAAGCGACTTTCCAGTTCCATCATCGTCTTCGGATAATCCTCCGCCATCGCCGAAAACACTACGGGTTGGGGTCGGTTGAGTCACGTAAATACCCATATTTGGAGTTGAGATGCTCAACATGAAGTTGCGCGGCAGAAAGACCAAACCAGTCGAGCTCCACCAACCGTATCGCTGAGATGAGGCGGGCTGGCCCGCCGTAGCCGGCAAGCTCTGAAAATCCGAAATGCGATTATCCTTCGCCGTCTTGCAGCTTCGGCGCCTGATTCCGGACGTCGTTGCGCGTGCCGACCCGCTTGCGATGGCGTCGACGGATGAGGCGATCAAGTTTGTCGGCGAGTAGGTCGAGCGACTTATAAGCGTCCTCGCTCGTCGCGCTGGAGACGAGGTCGGGCCCGCTGATCTCGATCAGTCCCTTGGCTACGTATTCGTCCCCGTTTCCACGGGTCTTGTCGTGCTCAATATCGATTCTGATCCGAACGATGTGTTCATTGTGCCGCAGCAGTTTGCTCGCTTGGTGATGGGCGGCATTCTTGAGGCCTTCGGTCAGTTCAACATGGATCCCGCTGACGATTACTTTTTCAGCGAGAATTTCCGGGGTTATGTCGTTGTGCATCGAGGGAGTTAGATGCACGAAGAGACAAAATGTTGCTTACAAAGATTAAGTTGAATTCCAGCTCGGTGAGGGTTGCTTTTAGGGCTTTTTGTTCAACGCAGCACTGAACCAATCATCATTCACCGACTCGTTTGGTTTGGGTGCCTGGGCGGCGCCGCCGGAATGGCTGCGATTGCGATGGGAGTCGCCACGCTGGCTGGGCGCTTGAAGCCGATTATTAGGCCCACCACTGGAACGCGAACCGACTTCTGGCTTGCTTCGCATACTCAGTGCGATGCGGTTGCGGGTGAGGTCGATCTCGGTGACGGTGACGCTCACTTTTTGGCCGGGCTTCACCACCTCGGAGGGATCTTTGACGAAGTTGTCGGCGAGCTGACTGACGTGAACGAGCCCGTCTTGATGCACGCCGACATCCACAAAGGCACCGAACGCGGTGACGTTGGTCACGATGCCCGGCAGGCGCATGCCCGGCTTGAGATCTTCGGGCCGGTTGACGCCTTCCTGAAAACTAAATGCTTCAAACCGTTCGCGCGGATCGCGACCGGGTTTGGCGAGTTCGGTCATGATATCGTTGAGCGTGGGCCGGCCGACGTCGGCGGTGACATAGGCTTCGAGGTCGATCTTGCGACGCAGAGTGTCGCTGCCCATCAGCTCGGCAACGGTCGAGCCGAGATCGGCGGCCATCTGCTCGACGAGTGCGTAACGCTCGGGATGGACGGCGCTCGCATCTAGTGGATGCGCGGCATTGCGAATGCGGAGGAAACCCGCGGCTTGCTCGAAGGCTTTCGGGCCGAGGCGAGGCACTTCCAACAACTCGCGGCGCGTTTTGAACGGCCCTTCCTCGTTGCGCCGAGCGACGATGGCGGCGGCGGTCGTGCTACTCAGGCCGGAGACGTAGCTGAGCAACTGTTTCGAGGCGGTGTTGAGCTCCACGCCAACGCCGTTGACGGAGCTGACCACGGTGTCGTCAAGCGAACGCTTGAGCGCACCCTGGTCGACGTCGTGTTGATACTGGCCGACCCCGATGCTCTTGGGGTCGAGCTTCACGAGTTCGGCGAGCGGGTCCATCAAACGTCGGCCGATCGAGACGGCTCCACGCACGGTGAGATCGTGATCGGGGAACTCCTCGCGCGCGACGTCGCTGGCGGAGTAAATCGAGGCGCCGGATTCGTTGACCATCACGATCTGAATGGTGGGCGGCAGCTTGAGGCCGCACACGAAGGATTCGGTCTCGCGACCGGCCGTCCCGTTGCCGATGGCAATGGCCTCGATTTTGAAATGCTGGACGAAGGCGCGAATCTTGTCGGCGGCTTCCGCCTCCATCCGGTCGGGGAAGATCACGTCGTTGTGGAGTAACTTCCCCTGCGGGTCGAGCAGGACAACTTTGCAACCGGTGCGAATACCTGGGTCGATCGCCAGCACGGCTTTTTGACCGAGGGGCGCGGCGAGCAGGAGCTCGCGAAGATTGTCTGCGAAGACCTTGATGCCATCGACGTCGGCGCGCTTTTTTGACTCGAGGCGCATCTCCGTTTCGAGAGCGGGGAAGAGTAGGCGCTTGCACGACTCTTGGGTCGCGAGGCGAACCTGGTTGGAGGCGGGCGATGAGCCATTGACGAACAACCGCCCAACCTCGGCCAGACCGATGATTTCGTCGGGCAGCGTGATTCGCATGATGATGCAGAGTTCTTGCTCGCCCCGGCGCATCGCGAGGATGCGGTGCGAGGGGGCTTTCGCGAGCGGTTCACTCCAGTCGAAGTAATCTTTGAATTTCGCGCCTTCGCCTTCCTTGCCGAGCATGACCTTGGACGAGATGACCGCCTGGGCTCGATACAGGGTGCGGAGCTTTTCGCGAGCGCGGGCGTCGTCGCTGATGCGCTCGGCGAGAATGTCGCGCGCTCCGGCGAGCGCGTCGTCGATTGATTCGATCTTGCCGGGTGTGTTCTTGCCGTCGTCGAGGATGTATTCATGACCGACCAAGGTGGCGGCGGCGGCTTCGACGTCGAGGGCTTCGTCTTGCGTCCAGATCAGCTCGGAGAGCGGTTCGAGACCCTTCTCCTTGGCGATGGTGGCACGGGTGCGTTTCTTGGGGCGAAACGGCAGGTAGATATCCTCGAGCTTGGTCAAGGTGACCGCGACCATGATGGCATTCTCGAGCTCGGGGGTGAGCAGATTCCGATCTTTCAGCGAAGCGAGGATTGAGGCGCGGCGGTCGTCGATCTGCGCCATCTGTTCCAAACGATCACGAATGGCCATCACCTGCACTTCGTCGAGCTCGCCGGTGGCTTCTTTGCGGTAGCGGGCGATGAAGGGCACGGTGGCCCCTTCAGCGAAGAGCTGCGCCGTCGCCGCGACTTGATGAATTTTGATGTTCAGTTCTTCGGCAATGCGAAGCACGTGCTCGGGGTTGGGAGAAGTCGTCGCGGCCATGAAAGAGAGCGCGAGTGCATCGTTTGGGAGGCGGCGTGCAAGTGCGAACCACCTGTTCCTACCCGAAAATGCCTCGCGCCACGCCGACGTTTGGATTGACTCGCCGGGCATGGACGCCCCGCCGATGACTCCGCTCAACTTTGCCCCGCTGATGCCGGAGGTGATGCAGGCCCGCGCGACGGATTGGCTAGTGGAACTGCGCCGTCGCCGCACTGTCCGAGATTTTTCCGACCGGGCGGTCTCGCGTGAGTTGATCGAAACCTGCCTGCTGGCGGCGGGCACGGCTCCGAACGGAGCGAACTTGCAACCGTGGCACTTTGTCGCCGTGCAGGATGGCGCCATCAAGCGGCGCATCCGCGAAGCTGCGGAGATCGAAGAGCGCGATTTTTACGAGCACCGCGCGCCAGCGGAATGGAAGGAGGCGCTCGCGCCCCTCGGCACCGATGCCGCCAAGCCGTTTCTCGAAACCGCTCCGTGGTTGATCGGGATCTTCGCGATCCAGCATCGCGATCTCCCGGACGGGCGGCGTCAGCCGATGTATTACGCCAAGGAGTCCACCGGCATCGCGACGGGCCTGCTGATCACCGCGCTCCACCGAGCGGGATTGGTGGCCCTCACGCACACGCCGAGCCCGATGCATTTTCTTAATGAAATCCTCGGCCGCCCCGTGAACGAAAAACCCTTCCTTCTCCTTGTCGCCGGTTACCCGGCGGAGCACGCCCAAGTGCCCATCGCCGCCGCCGTGAAAAAACCACTAAGCGAGATCGCGACGTTTTTGTGAGGGAGGTTTTTTACCACGGATCGATCCTGATAGTCACGGATGAGAAGCCATGAGCGTCTGCCGGTGAATGGGGGCTCATTGGGTGTTGCGGTGATGGGCGTATTCTCGGCGCCGAGTAAACGCTTTTGGATCTAGGAATCGATCATCGTGAGTAGCTCGACGCTCAATCGGTTGAGGGGGGCGAGGAATCCGCATGGGCTTGGCCGCCGGCGAGGGTGTGTTCAAATCGAAGATAGTCAGGGGCGGGGGAGGGCACGGCGTGGAATCCGGCGCGGAGCAAGACGGATTGCGACTGGGTGTTGCCGATTTTCGTCCGAGCATACAGGGCGGTGAACCCGGCGGCGGAGGCGAAGGCGATGACGGCCCGCACGGCGTTGGTCATGATCCCGCGATGATGGTGGCTGGCCCAATAGCCCATCTCCGGGACGGGGGCGATTGACTTGAGATCGCAGGCGGCGGCGATTTCTCCCTGAGCATCGATCACTGCGAAAACGAAATGGGTGCGGGTGTCCCAGCCCGCTTTTGACCACGCCAGAAACTCGCGCGCTTTCTGTTCGGGGTAGGGTTTGCCTTCGAGGGAGGGGCGGAAAAGCCAATCGTAGATGGCCGGCTCATTGCAGATCGCCGTGATGCCTCGCAACGTGGAGTCGGTGGGCTCCAGTCCGCCGGCGTTGACGAGCCGGTAGGTGTGGCCGGTCAGGTGATTCGTGATCGGAACCTCATACGAGTCGGGGAAGTTCATGCTGATGGGGTCGGAGATTCAGTGAGCGCCCAGATGAGGGCGGCAGGGAGGGTTTCCTTCCACTTGAGGTATTCGTGAGAGCCGTCGAACTCGGAGTAAAGCACGCGGTGACCGGAGCGGCGGAGAACGTCGCGGAGCTGGCGGACGCCGGTGACCTGCGGGATGACTTGGAGAACATCGGGGCGGTGACGAATGTTGGCGGCGGTTTCGCGAATGCCGACTTCGAGGTAGAAGCTCACGGGGAGGGGAGATTTCAATTTGGCGAACTGGCCCGCGAGCCAGCCGTCATGCCACCAAAAGGAGCCGGACTGAGCGACCACCTTGGTCACCGCATCGGGAGAATGCAGGGCGAGGTAAGTGGCGGCGAGGCCGGTGTAACTCAGGCCGATCAACACGCGATGTTGGCAGTGGCGAATCGTTGGATAAGTGCGCACCAACCAAGGCAGGAGTTCATGCGCGACAAACTTCGCGAAGGGCGGGTGGCACGGGCACTCCTTCCAACGCGCCGCCTCACTCTCGGAGGAGACGAAGACCACGAGCGCGGGGGGAATCGCCCCCACTGCGGCCATCCGATCGAGGGTGGCGATCGCGTCGACCTTGCCGCGATAGATCTCCGCATCGAGGAAGATCACCAGATGTTGCGGCGCGACCCCGCCGGCCGGTCGACGCACCCACACGGTGCGCTCATTACCCAAGAAGATGCTCTTTAGGGTGGTCGACGATTCGATCATGATCGGACGAGGCTGACAGGCGGAGGAGGGATCACGATCTCACAATCGCAAAGGGCCTCGAAGTTCTTGCGCGTTGGCAGCAATGAAATCCGTGGTCTTGACGGTGAATTCTTGCGCTACGTTGGCGGAATGGGCGGCCTTGAATCAAGGCGTGCGCAGAAGCAGGCTCTTTCGTTTAAAGCGTCGGTAAACGAGAAAATCCGCTGAGTCGGTGGTCACGATCGTGCGCTTAGGGTGCAGTTCGGAAAGCCGGACGAGGCAAGCATCGGCGTAGTCCATGCGTTTTCCGTAGCGGGTCAGCAGCTCTCGCACCGCCGGGGATTCCTCGGGCAGGATCGGGGCGATTTGCAGGATGCCGCGTTCGATCAGGGTGAAAATGCTTTCGCGGGCACCGGGAGTGTTGCGCAGCAGGAAACAGGCTTCGGAAATCACGGCATCGCAGGTCAGGGCCGGTTGTTTGATCGCGGCAAATGCCTCCGCCGACCACTCGTGCCATTGGTCATCGCGATCTAAAGCGCCGACCAAGGGTCCGGTGTCGAGAATAGCGTCAATCGCGACCATAGCCGTCGAGAGTCTTGCGCGATCGACCGCTGGCGACGGAGCCAATCAAATCACCCATCGCTTCGGCCAAACTGGGAGGAGCGTCGGCTTGAGCTGCCCGGAATACGAAGCCATTGCCGTCGCGGTCGCGCACTTGGACTTCCTTGCCAGCCAAAGCGGCGCGGCGAAAGCGGGGAAAGCACCGGGTAAACTCGCGAGTGGTGACTTCCATGACAGACAAGGTTGACAGACATGAGCGGATGTCAAGTGGGGAAGCGGATGACCTCCTCGGTTCCAGTGGCCTCGAGACACTCGGATCGAAGCTGAGGGAAAAGTTTGCAGCGGAGGACCGCATCAAGGCACGGACGCAAGCAGATGAATTCGGAGATGTATTCTCGGAGGAAATTGATTAGGGTTTCCGGGATGAAATTGCTTCTTGTTCTGTTCGGATTGCTGGCGACGACCTTGGCGGGGGCGGAGCATCCGGGGTGGTTGTTGGTGGAGGAGACGGTGGCGGCGGAGGTGGCGAAGCCGCAGATCACGGTGGTGCATCTGTGGGCCCCGTGGTGTCCGAACAGTCAGGCTGAGAATCGGGACGGCGGCTGGGCCAATTTTATCGCGGCAAACCCGACGGTGACGTTTGTGTTTGTGACGGTGCGCAGCAGCGACGACGGCGTAGCGCAGTTGCGTGAGCACGGGATCGGCGATCAGGCGAACTTGATCCGCTTGCATCACCCGAATCACTTGAGGAAGGGTGCGGGGAGCATCGAGTATTTCATGGACCTGCCGATCACGTGGGTGCCGACGACGTGGATTTTCCGCGAGGGGAAACTGCGCTACGCGCTCAACTACGGCGAGGCGCGGTTTCCGATGCTGCAGCAGATGATCGCAGACACGGCGTGGGCTTGGTAGCACTGAAGATAGGCTTTTCCTTTAACCGCGAATAGACACGAATGAACGCAAATTTAAATGGATGAAGGAGGGAGCTATTTGGGTCGTTTCGTGTTCTTTCGTGGCGGGGCACTCCGTGCGCCGCCAGACCGCGCGCGGAGCGCACGGTCCACCTATCGGATCTCCGCTCAATACAGGTTTGCGGCGCGGGGATTGAAGATCAGGCTGGCTGCATCCCTTTAACCTCCATGAAGAACATCCTTCGAAATCTCCTCTCAATTTTTGCCGGGACGTTTGTGGCCATCGTGTTGATCGCGGTGGTGCAAGCGGTCGCCCACTCGATTTATCCGCCCCCGCCCGGCACCGATTTTAATGATCCTCAAGTGCTCGCTGAATTGATCGCGAACGCTCCGCTGGGAGCCCTGTCGATGGTGCTGCTTTCGTATGTGATCGGTACTTTCGTAGGCTCATGGGTGGGAGCGAAATTCTCGGCTCCGGAGGGACCGATCCGCCAGGGATTGTTCGTCGCCGCGTTAATGCTCATCGCCGGAGTGATGAACTTGATGGCGATCCCGCACCCCGTCTGGTTTTGGGTTGGCACGATCGTGACGATCGTGGCCCCAGGATATTTTGGGGCTGACTTAGGCGGCCGACGCGAGGCAAGGTGCGCCGAGTGAGGCGCGACCACTCCGGTTGGGCGGAGTGAAGACTTCGTCAATCGACGCCTGGCGGGGCGACGAGGCGTTCGGCGTTCTGCCAATAAATTTTGTCCACGACTTCCTGCGTGAGCGGGAGGGTTTGGAGAAATTGGTGCAAGTCTTGCTCGTAGTAGTCGCGGCCGAAGAGGAGGCGTTCGGCGTAGCGCGTGAGAAAGGTGACGGCGTGCGCGGGATCGCGGGCGAGGGCAGTGCGGCCAGACCCGGCGGAGAGGTCGGCGTAGAGATTGGGATGGCGATCAAAGAAATCAAAGAGGCGCCCGCCGGGGGTGACGGGTCCGTCAGGATACTGGTTCGGATCGAGATCGGCGTCGCCACTGATCTCTCGCCAGAAGCCGGGGGCGTGGCCGATGAAATTCGTGTTGGGGCAAGCGCGGAGCGCGTTCTCCAAGTTGGCGACGGTGCCTCCATACCAGCGCGGTTGAAAGACAGGTGCGCCCGTTTGCGGATCGGGGAGTGACGGCACGTCGAGATGGAGGACGACGGGCATCTTGAGTTCGCCCGCTTTCTGAAAAATCGCGAGGCAGCGCGGGTCGTCGAAGGGCACGCGAAATTTCCACTCTCCGCAGACGCGCACGCCGTGCATGTTGTAGGCCGCTTGAAGAATCAGGGGAGCCTGCTCCCAAATCGGATGCGGACAGAAGCCGACGACGAAGCGCGAGGGGTATTGGACTTTCGTGGCGAGCAGGTCGGAGAGCGGGACACCGGGGTGGGAGCCGTCGGGGGCGAAGAGGATGGGGTTGAGCGCGTAGTTGTATTCAGGCGCTTGATCGAGGTGGCTCAATTGCCATGTGAGCAACCATGCATACTTGATCTGATGCGCATCCATGTCGGCGATGAGGCCGTGCTCATCGCGCTGATGCCAGCGGACGTGTTGGTGGGAATCGACGAGTTTGGCGGGAGCGGGCATGAGATGGCGAAGATTCATCGGAGCTTGTCAGCTAATGGCTGACAGTGTCCGTGGGTGAGGGGTGGAATTGGTGGCAGAGCGTGTAAAAAGCGGCGGAACTCGCAAATCATTCCACCAATTTAACGCATCCGGGGCGGTGCGCCCCCCCCGGAGTCTTCTGGACTAGTGGGCTGACTTGGAAACTAACGGAGCGACCGACATGGGGAGCGGCCTGGGGACTGACATGGAAATTCATCTGGAGAGGCGGCGCCCTCGCCGCGTTTAGGTGGTGCCCGATCAATCATGGACCCAGCCGCGATCGACGGTGAGGCTTTGGCCGGTGACGTCGCCGCTTTCGTCGGAGGCGAAGTAGGCGAAGTTGGGTTCGACGGTCTCGGGGGTGAGGCGTCCGGGGAGACTTTGTTTGGACTCGATGCTGGCGAGTTGCTTAGCGGAGTCAGCTCCGAGGCGTTTTTCACCCTCGGTCGACACGGCACCGAGGTGGAGGCAATTGACGCGAATACCGTAAGGGCCGAGATCGCGGGCCAGTCCCCGGGTGAGGCCGAGCACGCCGCCTTTGGTGGATTCGTAGTGGGCGAGCTGGGCCATCCCCGCGCGCAGAGTGATGCTCCCGGTATTGATGATGTTGCCGCTGCCCTGTTTTTTGAATTGTGGAATCACGCCGAGGCAGCAGCGCCACGTGCCGTCGAGGTTTATTTCGCGCACTTTCCGGTAGTCTTCGAAGGTCATTTTGTCGGCGGCGCAGCGCGGGTAGATGCCGGCATTGTTGATCAGCACATCGAGGCGGCCGAAGTGGGCGATGACAGCGGCGATGGCGGATTCGACCTGCTCGGGATTCGTCACATCCATGGGCACGGTGAACGCGGGCGCGAGTCGGGCGGCGGACTTAGCGGGATTGAGTAAACCAGCGGCCACTTTGGCCCCGCGCTTGAGAAAACCCATGACTGTGCCGTAGCCGAGGCCTTCATCAGCGCCGGTGATGAGGCATACTTTGTCAGTCAGATCGATTGCCATAATTTCACGGGGGTTTGCGGGGCTGCGTTCAGCGGAAAGAGCTCACGGCGAGCACCGGTGAATGGCAATCGCGCAAAATTGAGCGAGGTCGATCCGGGCCCGTCGAAACACAAGCCACGCTCTGGGCCGACGCCATAGCCGGCTTGCCAGCCCATGTGGCTTTTCACGTGGACCGCGTGGGCCTCCTCCGGTCGTTCGCCCAAGCATTCATAGAAAGCGGGATCGGCGCAGAGACAGCCGAATTGGGTGAGCACAAGGCGCAGTTTTCCGGCGCGCAGCACGACGGCTTGGCCGGAGGAAAACTCCTGCCCGGTGTAGGCTCGGCCGCGGGGGCGAAACCGACACTCTCCTTGAAAGATGACTTCGGCTTTGATCGAGAACTTTTCTTCGCCCAGTAGAAAGTGGCGGGAGTCCGCGGTGCAGGCGGCCACGGCCGTCGGGTCGACTACCCACAGCAGCACGTCGCCGGGCAACTCGTGGCGCTGGGGCCAAAGCTGCTTGATCGCCTCGAGACTCCGACCGTCGCTGCCCCCGGTGGTGGCGTCGGCGGTATCGACGAGCAACCAAGGTTGCGCGGCCGATTGGCTCAACTCCTGACGAATCGCCTCCCAAGAGAGTAGACCATTGTGCCAGACCTCGCGCTGCGCATACCAGCGGTCGGCTAGGGATTGTGCGACGCGGGCGCCGGCCTCCGCCGTCGTGGAGGTGACGACGACGCTTGTCGCGAGTCCGTCGATATCGAGCCAGGGTTGCACGGGAAACACACTGACATCGAGAATCTCCGGCGAGCGTTCGCTCTCGCGGGCGTGGCTGAGCAGGGCCGCGAAATGACCGTGGCGGTGGTCGGTCGCTGTCGGCGGGATGAGCGCTGCAATGGTGGCCAACGTGCGCACGGTGGTGGCCGGAGTGAGCAGGAGACGCGCGGCACGCTGACCCGTCTCGAAGAAATCCATATGCGGAAACGTGCGGTAGGCCGTGATCGCGTCGGCGTGTTGCAGCATGCGCGGGGTGACGTTGGCGTGGAGATCGAGCGAGACGACGATCCGGCCGGTGAAGCCGAGTTCGTCGCGCACCACGGCGAGCAGGTTGCCTTCGACGTCGTCTTCATCGTGCGCGCACGCGGCGCCGTGGAGATGAAGAAGCAACGCATCAACGGGCAGGGCGGCGCGCAGACTCTCGGCGAGCGTCCGGCGCACGAGCGCGTGGCATTCGGCGGTGATGCGACCGCCGGGGGTGCCGCATTGGGCGACGAAGACAGGCGTGGTCTCGCACTTCGCTTCGGCGAACACGGCGAGGCTCCCGGCGAGCTGCGAATCACTCGTGCGGGCCCACGCGCGAATCGCCGCGGGTTCAGTCAGCCACGTGCCATTGATCGTGAAATAGTCAGGCCCAGCCTCCCGGGGGTTGAAGGTGTTGCTCTCGTAGATAAACTGCGCGAGCGCGACTTTCACGGTTCGGAGCGGCGACCGGGTTTGCCGAAAATGGGCTCCATCAGTCCCTTCAAATAACCGATGGCAAAGATGTGACCAGGCAGACCGTAGCCGTGGCCGGCCTGACCTTCGACCGCGAGTTGCGGCACGTGGTCGACGCGAATAAAGCCCTCGTAGCCAATCTCCCGATAGACTTTGAACAAAGCGACCATGTCGTTGGGGCCGTTGTCGGGAAAGGTCTCGTGGAAATCGGTCAACGTGCCGACGACATCGCGGAAGTGCACGAAGTGGATGCGCGGACCGAAGTGCCGGATGGTCGCGGCGAGATCCACCCCGAGCTCGGCGAAACAACCTTGGCAGAATGTCAGGCCATTGACCGGACTCGGATGCATCGCGAAGAGGCGGTCGTAGTTTTCGACACTGCGCATGATCCGGGAAAGATTCCACATCGGTGACAGCGGCGGATCGTCGGGATGCATCGCGAGATTCACCTCGGCGGCCTCGGCGGCGGGAATGATTCGCCGGAGAAAATAGTCGAGGTGGTCCCACATCTGTTCGTCAGTCGTCGTCCCGGCGGGGGTGAGTCGATTGTTGTCGGAGCCGTCGAGGCGAAATGCGCTGGTGGGAGCCCCTCCGCGTTCGGGGAGGTCGAAGGTCGTGCGCACGACCATCGCGTCCCCAGTGATCTGCGGCATGAAGTTGTAGCACAGGGTGCGGATGCCGAGTTTACCCATGTGGCTGAGCGCGCGCTTGTAGTCTTCGATCTGCGCGTCGCGCCCGTCCTGCCCGAGGACGATGCGGTCAATCGGCGGACCACCCTCAATGACCGACAGCGTGAGTTCGTTGCGACGAGCCGTCTCTTGCGCGGCGCGGAGGCCAGCGAGATCGAGTGGCATCCCGGCCATCCCGTAGTAGCATTGGTGTTCGACGCCGATTTGGGCGAGCGTGCGCAGGTTGATGTCGGTCGGGGGCTGGGCGACGGCGGCAATTTTCATAAAGCGCTGGAGGGATGACACACCCTCCGCGGAGCGGCAACCCGTGTTTTGGCTTGAGTAGGTCATATCCACGTGACCGCCGGTGTTTTTCCGTTGTCAGCGCGGGTGTTTGCCGGATGGATAAGTTTTCCGTGGAATGAATCCGCGTCGTCTACCGTCCCATGAGCACACCGTCCGAACAATCTTATCAAGTGGATCAACTGCGAGTGCGTCGCTTCAGCGCGCTGGCCGACATGGCGACGGCGGCGGCCGAGGATGCTGCTCAGGTGTTGCGCGAGGCGATCGCGCAACGCGGCTCGGCCCGGGCGATCATCGCGACGGGCAATTCCCAGGACCTGTTCCTCGAGAAGCTCACGCAGCTACCGGGGATCGAGTGGGCCAAGGTCGCGTTGTTTCACATGGATGAGTATCTCGGCATGCCGATGACGCATCCGGCGTCGTTCCGAAAATATTTAAAAGAGCGCGTTTTCGCTAAAGTGAATCCGGCCGAAGCGCACTTCCTTGAGGGCGATGCGCTGGAGCCGCTCAAGGCGATTCAGGCTTACACGAAAGCGTTGGCGGCCGCGCCGATCGATCTCTGCTGCTTGGGGATTGGCGAGAACGGTCACATCGCGTTTAACGATCCGCCGGTCGCCGAGTTCGTGGATCCGGAGGCGATCAAGATCGTGAAACTCGATGAAGGTTGCCGCCGCCAACAGGTGGGCGAGGGGCATTTCCCGAACTTCGACGCGGTGCCGATGTATGCGATCACGCTGACGATTCCGACGCTGTGCAACGTGGGTCGCATGGTGGCGGTGGTGCCGGAGACACGCAAGGCGCAGGCGGTTAAGGATTCGCTCGAAGGGCCGATCACCACCTCGTGCCCGGGTAGTTTTCTCCGCACGCAACCGCACGCGACGCTTTACCTCGACGCCGATTCGGCGTCGTTGCTCAAGGCATGAACGAGGAAGGTGAGTCGTCCGGTGCCGGGAGCGCGGGGGGCCCACCCGCTTCGAGCCAAAGCGGGCCAGCGGCCCACGCTCCCACGATGATCGGCGCTTACGGACACTGGGCCGCTTCGCTGTTGCCGACGGAGCCCGGTCCGTTGTCGCTGCGAAACTGTCCGGCGGGTGAGTTCGACTCGCGGCGGGCCGCGGCCCGCGCGCGGGTGCTCGAATGCATGGCCCCGCCGCCGCCACCGCCGGGTCCGCCCGTGGTGACGGTGCACCGCCATTGGCAATACGATGGACTGGAGTTTGAGTTGTTGTCCTGGCCCCAGCCGGCCGGGGCGCCGACGGAGGCCCTTTTGCTGAAACCCATTGGCGCCACCGGTCCCTTGCCCGGCATCCTCGCCTTGCACGACCACGGCGGGTTCAAGTTTTTCGGCAAGGAAAAGATCACGCGCAGTGGCACTGAGATCCAGCATCCCATGGTGGCGCTGCACCAGGCGGAATATTATGGGGGAGTGAGCTGGGCCAATGAACTCGCCCGCCAGGGCAACGTGGTGCTGGTGCACGACGCCTTTGCCTTCGGCAGTCGGCGGGTGAGGCTGGCGGAGGTATCGCCGGATATTCATCGCGGTTTGCTGGATGATGCCGATGCCTCGCCGGCCGGAGTAACGGCCTACAACAATTGGGCCGGGGAGCATGAGCATGTGATGGCGAAGTCGCTCTTCAGTGCCGGCACCACCTGGCCGGGGATTTTTTATCAGGAGGATCGCACCGCGATTGATGTGCTCTTTGCCCGCGACGAGGTGGACCCCGAGCGGATCGGAGTGGGCGGGCTTTCGGGCGGCGGCCTGCGCACGGTTTTTCTGGCGGGCCTTGATGAACGGGTGAAGTGTGCCGTGTGCGTGGGCATGATGACGACGTGGCGCGATTTCATGCTCAATAAAAGTTTCACGCATACGTGGATGTGCTATGTGCCGCATCTGCCGCGCGAGTTGGACTATTCGGAGATCTTCGGACTGCGCGCCCCGCAACCCGCGCTGGTGTTGAACACACACGAGGACGGGCTTTTCACCCACGCCGAGATGGAATGCGCCGAGGCAATCCTGCAGCGCGTTTACAAGTCGGCCGGAGCGCCGGACCAATTCAAATGCTCCTGGTATCCGGGCGGCCACCAATTCAACCGAGCCATGCAGACCCAGGCATTCGCCTGGTTTGATCGATGGCTGGTCTGAAAGCAGGCCCGCGGTGAGCGCGCCGCTTGGAGGCGCGGGGCGTCCCGGGCGCTAGGCTTGGGCGAGCTTCTCCAGCGCCTGTTGTCGGCGGGACCGACGATCTTCTCGCTCGCGTAAGACGGGCGGTGCAGCCCGGTCTTGGCAGGTGGTGAGGGCGCAACGTTCGCACGTATCGCCCACCTCTTGCCACGGGAGGGAGTCGTCGTCCCAAAATTTGATCACTTTGCGGAGCGTATCGTTCACGAGAAACCCAATCGTCACGCACGAAAGCATGTCGGGCTCGAGGACGTGCGGATGCGCGATGGAGATGTTGAAGTATTCGTCGCCGGTGGCGTAGAAGCGGGCGCGCTGGGCGCTGGCGATGAGGTCGTCGCCGGCCGGACTCATCTTGGCGTCAAGTTCGAGCAGGGAGCGGAGAGGGCCCCACCGGCGGCAGTAGGTTTCGTTGATCCCGATGCTGTGGGTGCCGTGCATGCGCTGGTAGTGCAGTTCCTTGCCAATGCGCACATCGGGGGTGCCGCGGCGATGGTCAAAGCGCACGAAATACATCTGCTCGAGCCCAAAGAATTTTGGAATGATCTGGGAAAGTCGGTGAAAAAACATCTCCGGCGTCGCTTGGTATTTTCGCTTGATCGCGATCAACGCGTCGCCGTCCCAAGTCGGACTCTGAAAGAATTTTTGGAGGTCGGCGGCGAGGAGATTGCGGTCGAGCAGGAGGGCGCCGGCGAAATACGAGGCGCGGAAATTGTTCACGAGCTGGGCGAACGAGACGACCTTGGTGATCGGCGAGGTCGTGAGCGGTTCGGGCAGGTGGAGCTCGCGGTAGCCGAGCTCGCGGGCGAGGAGAAACGCCTTTTGCCAGGGGGAGAGCTGGGGGTTGAGGAGCAGGCGGGGCCGATCGGTGTCTCCGCCGATCGTGACGGCTCGCAGCTCGCGCAACTCGGGCTGCGCGGGCAAAGTCGTCTCGTCGACCGAGTAGTTGAAGTGTTCGACGAGGTGCTGCTCGAGTCGGGGCAGATCTGGGGTGGCCGAGCGGGTCCAGGGGGTGTTCTGGCGAAACGATTCCGCCGCCTGCTCGATCTCTTCAAAGTAGTTTTTGTTCTGCTCCACATAGGAGCGCATCGCGGCGAGGAGGAGGTCTTCAATGGTCACGTCGAAGCGACGGGCGATCCGCACAAAGGTGTCGAAGAGAGCTGAGGCCTTTTCGGGCGACGCGGACATCATCTCAAGCAAGCCCGTCGGGGTGACGCCGAAAATCTCGAGCGGCATCGCCTGGAGCACATCGGACTTCAGCACGCCGGAGAGGAGCGTGAGCTTGTCGCTGAGGTGGAGGGAAACGAGATCGTCGTAGGAGACGCCGAGGGCGCGGGCGAGCGAGAGGATCTTCTCAGGCTTCGGAAACTTTTTACCCTTCTCGATTTCGTTGAGGTAGGAGACCGCGAGGTTGGCATTTCCGGCGAGAGTTTTCAGCGACAAACCCTGCTGCTTGCGAAGTTGGTTGAGCTTCAGGCCGAGAATAAAACGGAGATTCTGCTCGCTGGGGGAGGAGGCGAGCTTGCGGTCGGGTGAGGGCGCGGTGAACGCGGAGTTGAACATGAAAGGGAGGGTCGAACGGAAGCAGGGTGGAGTCTCGGTCGGCTCAGGCGTCGAGGAAAAGGTCGGGGGCGAGGTGCTGGGCGTTGGCGGGCACAGCTGCGTAAGGGTCGAAATCGGTGACGCCGCGCGTGCGGAGAAAATCCTCGTCGAGGAGACAGTGCCCGTTGAGCGACCCATCGGTGGTCGTGAGGATTTCCAGAGCGGCATCGGCCACGATGGCGGTGGTGCGGCAATGCGCCATGAGTTGGGCCCCCACGGCAAATTCGATGGCGGCGGTGGCGATGATGGTGCGCGGCCAGAGCGTGGTGACGGAAATGTTATCCTGGGCGAGCTCGCCCGCTAGGCCCATGGCGAGTAGGGTCATGCCGTATTTCGACAGGGTGTAAGGGGCGTGCGGCGCGAGCCACCTGTTCGCAAGGTTAAGGGGCGGCGAGAGGCTGATGATGTGGCCGCCGCCGGACTCCCGCAGCAGTGGGAGGGCGGCCTTGGCACAAACGAAGAGCGCGCGAGAATTGACCTGCTGCATGAGGTCGTAGCGCTTGACGGGCGTGTTCTCCACGGAGGTGAGGCTGATGGCGCCGGCGTTGTTCACGAGGGCGTCGAGTCGTCCGAAGGTTTGTTTGATCTTGGCGAAAGCGTCAGCGACTTGAATCTCTTCGCGCACGTCGAGTTGCAGGGCAAGAGCCTGCCCGCCAAGCGCGCGGACTTCCTCGGCGACGGTGTGAATCGTGCCGGGCAGCTTGGGATGGGGCTCGGCGGTCTTCGCGGCGATGACAATGTGCGCGCCGGCTTGGGCGGCGACCAGCGCGATGGCGCGGCCGATGCCCCGCGAGGCGCCGGTGATTAGGATGACTTTGTCCGTGAGGGAAGGGTTCATGTGTAGACGACGCGGTGCATTTTAGGTTCATGGGGTTGTCGCCGGCGCATATGGACCGTGAGGACAAACGAGGCGGCGACTTCGCCGGAAGCATCGGCGAGCGAGACGGGAAACTGGCGGTCGATCTTCGATTCGGTCGTCAGCGCGGTGCGAATCTCATCGATCTCTTCTTGGGAGAGGCGGACGTCGGCAAACAGATCGGCGCGTCCGGGGCGACGAAACTCGATGGTCGCAGACTTCATCCATACGTGAAAATCGGGCCCGAGGTGGGCAGCGATCATGATGGCGTGCAGAGGATCAATGGCTCCATACATCGCGCCGCCATAGATGGTGCCATGGACGTTCCGAGTGGCGCGGTTGAGGGGGAGGCGGATGCGAGCGGCGAGCATGTCAGCGGAGATGGCAACGATCCGGGCACCGGTGCGGCGAAAGGCGGGATACCAATTGAAGCGCCAGCGGAGCATTCTTGTTTTCCAAGATTCGGTCATGACCAAAGAGGGGGAGGGCGGTAAACACGGGTAGCGAACGGATTTAAAGAAAATTCGTCAATAGCGAAATTTCGCTTGCGATAGATAAGAGCATAATCAACGGTTATTTGCACTCCTTAAAAACGGCCCACTGTTGGGCCTTCCTTTCAAAGTCATGTCCTCCCCTAAACTGACAAAACACTGGCACAGCCTCGATCGAGACACCCAGATCGAGCTCCAAGGCCGCAAGCTTCACCGTTATCTCAAGGACTGCGTTCTGCCGTTCTCGAAACACTACCAACAGGTCTTTGAGCAGGCTGGAATCACGGCGGACGACATCCACTCGGTCGAGGATCTGCAGAAAATCCCGTTCACCTCCAAGGAGGACCTCCTGCCGACGCCGGAGGCGCCGCGGCCTTCGCTCGACTTTGTGCTCAAACCGGATCCGAAGACTTTGTCGAAGCGCTTCTCCGTGGTCCTGCGTGCGCTCCTGCACGGCCGGGAAAAGGTGCGCGATGAACTGGATCGCGAGTGGCGTCCTATTTTCATGACGGCGACGACGGGCCGTTCGACCGAGTCGGTCGCCTTTCTTTACACGCAGCACGACATCAAGAACATGTGCCTCGGGGCCGGTCGCGTGGCCGACCTCGGCAACCGCAAGCGGGAAGACCGCATGTTGAACATGTTCCCCTACGCGCCGCACCTCGCATTTTGGTATATGTATTATGCCGGGATCGACCGGAATATTTTTTCCCTTTCAACCGGCGGCGGCAAAGTGATGGGCACCGAGGGCAACCTGCGGGCGATCCAGAAGATCAAGCCGCACGTGATCACCGGTATGCCGACGTTTATCTATCATGTCCTTTGCGAGGCCGTGAACGAAGGGCTGCGCTTGGAGGGCATCGATACCGTTCTGCTCGGCGGCGAGAAAGTCGCTGAAGGCACGCGCCGCAAACTCGCGGACTTGTGCGCGCAGCTCGGCTCGCCGGGGGTCACGGTGGTCGCCACTTACGGATTTACTGAAGCGAAACTGGCGTGGACGGAATGTCCGTTTATGCCGGGAGAGACCCCTCCGGGCTATCATCTGTTTCCCGATCTCGGAATTTTTGAAGTCATCGATTCCCAGACGGGGAAAGTCCTGCCGGACGAGACCGGAGGAGAGATTGTTTGGACGCCCCTCGAGCAGCGCGGGACGGTCGTGCTGCGTTACCGCACGGGGGATCACATCGAGCACGGCCTCACCTATAAACCGTGCCCTTGCTGCGGTCGTCGCATGCCCCGACTCATCGGCCGCATCTCGCGGGTCTCGGATTTCCGGGCGATGCGGTTTCAGAAAGTCAAAGGCACCATCCTCGACTTCAACGATCTCGAGCACGCGCTCGACGATGTGCGCGGCGTCGGCTCTTGGCAGGTGGAGCTGCGCAAGGCCAACGACGATCCGCTCGAGTTAGACGAAGTGCATCTCCATGTGACCTGCGATGGCACCCGTTCCGAGCCTGAGCTCACCACGGAATTGAATGCGATGTTGTCGGCGCAGTTCGAAGTGCGCCCCAACCGGATCAAGTTTCACAGCGACGAGGAAATGCGCGTGCTCCAAGAGGTGGGCGTCGCCTTGAAGGAAAAGAAAATCGCGGACAATCGCCCCAAGGAGGTCGCGGTTCCGCACCAACCGACGTCCGGAGTTCATTCGGGCGGCAACTCAACCCGTTAGGCACGACCCCATGAAGGAACCCCTCTACATTGTTTCCGGAGTTCGCACTCCCTTCGCCCGGATGGGCACCACCCTCGCCGGATGTGATGCCGTCGAGCTCGGGCGCACCGCCACGGCGGCGTTGCTCGCGCAGACGGCGATCGACCCCGGGTTGATCGACGAAGTCGTCTTTGGTTGCGTCGGCAACCCCGTCGACGCCGCGAACGTCGGGCGTGTGATCGCCCTGCGCGCCGGCGTGCCGGAGCACGTGCCGGCTATCACGGTCTCTCGAAATTGCGCTTCGGGATTCGAAGCCGTCACGCAGGCAGCCGACAAAGCGGCGGCGGGGCGGGGCGAGATCTTCTTGGTCGGCGGTGCCGAGAGCATGAGCAACTATCCCTTGGTCTACAACGACCGCGCGGTGAAGAAATTTGGCGCGTTGGCCAAAGCCAAGACGATCGGCCAAAAGCTCGGGGCGCTCGCGCAGTTTCGGCCAACCGATTTGTTCGCGCCGCGAGTCGCCCTGATGTTGGGGCTCACCGATCCGGTTTGCGGTTTAGGCATGGGCCAGACGGCGGAGCTGCTCGCTCGTGATTGGCAACTCTCGCGGGAGGCGCAGGACGAATTTGCGATGCACTCTCACCACAAGGCGGAGGCCGCGCGCGAGAAGATGCAGGAAGAGATCACTCCCGTTTACCCGCGCAACGGTCGCGAAGCTAGCGCGGTCACAGCTGACAACGGCGTGCGCGAAGGTCAGACGATGGCCGCGCTGGGGAAACTCAAGGCGGTCTTCGATCGCAATGGCGGCACGGTCACCGCGGGCAACGCCTCGCAGATCACCGACGGCGCCGTCGCGCTCTTGGTGATGACGGAGGCTGGCTTAAAGAAAACTAATTCGACTCCGCTGGGCCGCCTGACCGGGTTTGCCTATGCCGGGTGCGAACCCGCTCGCATGGGCCTCGGTCCCGTCTACGCGATCGCCCGCGCAGAAAAGGAAACCGGGTTGACCCTCGCCGACGCTGATTTGATTGAAATCAACGAAGCATTCGCCGCCCAAGTGATGGCGTGTCGGGCGGCCGCGACCTCGCAGGATTATGCCCGCCACCACCTTGGGCGCGACACCGCGCTGGGCGAGATTCCGCTCGACCGCCTCAACGTCAACGGCGGCGCCATCGCCCTCGGTCATCCCGTGGGGGCCACTGGTGCCCGGTTGGTCCTCACGACACTCAAAGAACTTCACCGTCGGGGCGGCAAACGCGCGCTCGTCTCACTTTGTATCGGAGGCGGCCAAGGCGGCGCTCTCTGGCTCGAAACCGTCTGACCCCCACCGACCATGAACATCACGCTCGCCTTTGATGCTGACGGCATCGCCCTCCTTACATTCGACCGGCAGAACTCGTCCGCCAACATCTTCGACGTGTTGGCGCTTGAAGAACTCGACGCGCATCTCGCCACGCTCGAAGGCAAGCCCGGCGTGAAGGGCCTCATCCTGATCAGTGCCAAGCCGAAGATCTTTATCGCCGGCGCCGACCTAAACTCTTTTGCAAATGCCACCCCAGACGAATTGGGCGGCATCGTCGACCTCGGGCACCGGGTCTTCGCACGCTTGGAAGCCCTGAAGATTCCCTCGGTCGCCGCCATCAACGGCGTGTGTCTCGGCGGCGGTTGCGAACTCGTGCTCTCGTGCGATTGGCGCGTCGCCTCACTCGACAAATCGACGAAGATCGGGCTGCCGGAAACACAGCTCGGTATCCTGCCCGCGTGGGGAGGATCGGTGCGCTTGCCGCGCTTGATCGGCTTGCCGGCGGCCCTGGCGATCATTCTGCCCGGCAAACAGGTCGCCGGGATTCCCGCGCTGAAGCAAGGGCTCGTCGATGCGGTGGCGCACCCGGAGTATCTTCTCGAGGCGGCGAAAAAGTTCCTCGGTCGCGGCAAACGCCGGATCAAAGCCCCCGGCGGCTTCTTGAACTCCCCGGCGATGCGCCCGTTGGTGTTGGCGAAAGCACGCAAGGGCGTGCTCGCAAAAACCCACGGGCACTACCCGGCTCCGCTGCGGGCCATCGAGGTGTGTGCGGCGGCGCTCGGGAAACCGTGGTCGGTCGGTCTTGCCCTCGAGCGCCAGGCGTTTCTCAAACTCGTGCAGACCCCAGAGTGCCGCAGCTTGATGAGCATCTTTTTCCTACAAGAACGGGCCAAAAAATTGAAGGCACCCGGAGCCGACGGCACGCGTCGCCGCGTCGGGCAAGTCGCCGTCGTCGGCGCTGGGGTGATGGGAGCGGGTATTGCGCAATGGACGGCCGCGCGCGGTCATTCGGTGATCTTGAAGGACATCGCGCCCGAGGCGTTAGCCAAAGGGCTCCAGACGGCCGAAAAGATTTTTCAAACCGCGGCGAAGCGTCGCGTCTTCACCCCGGCCGAAGCGACGGCGGGTTTCAATCGCATCACGCCCGTCTGCACCGACGTGCCGCTCGCGAAGGTCGATCTGGTGATCGAAGCCGCCGTCGAGAAACTCGAGCTCAAGCAGAAGATTTTCCAACAGCTCGAGAGTCGCAGTGGCCCGGGCACGATCCTCGCGACGAACACCTCGGCCCTCTCGATCGAGGCGATTGCCGGTGGGCTCCAAGATCCGAGCCGCGTGGTGGGTATTCACTTCTTCAACCCCGTCCACCGGATGCAACTCGTCGAGATCGTGCGCGGGCCCCGGACCTCTCCCGTCGCGCTCGATACGGCGGTGCAGTTCGTCAAGGGCATCGGCAAACTGCCCGTGTTGGTGAATGACAGCCCAGGCTTCCTCGTAAACCGCATCTTGCTGCCCTCCATGGTCGAGGCCGTGCGAATTTTCTGCGAAGGCTGCTCGATCACTCGGCTCGATCGCGCGATGACGAATTTCGGCATGCCCATGGGACCGCTGCGCCTGTGCGATGAAGTCGGCCTCGATGTGGCGCAACACGTTGCCGTGGATCTCCAGAACCGCTTACCGCATCCGGTGCCAATCGACGACACGCTGGAAAAGATGATGGCCAAGGGTTGGCTCGGTAAAAAATCCGGTCGCGGCTTCTACGTCTTCAGCGACAAAAAAGGCGCCCGCGAGCAACCCAGCCCCGATCTCGAATTTCTGCAGTCCCAAGGCATGGCCGCTCGGCAAGATGATCCGATGCTGGTTGACCGCCTGATCTTGATCATGATCAACGAAGCCGCCCGCTGTCTGGAGGAGGGCGTCGTCTCGGCTCCTGAGGACGTCGACTTTGGCATGATTTTCGGCACCGGTTGGGCTCCTTTTCGCGGAGGTCCCTTGCGACACGCCGACGCGCTCGGCACCACCGAGATCGTCCGCCGGTTGACTCATCTCGCGAACGAAGTCGCCCCTTATTTCAAACCCTGCGATCGCCTGGTCGAGATGGCGCAGACAAATCGCGCTTTCTATCCTTCTCCGTAACTCGTCCCCGAAAACCCATGAGCACAGACCAACATTCAGGAAAAAAACCGGGCGCCCTCGAAGCCTCGGTCAACACCGAAGCCGCCGACGTGATCGATACGACGAAGATGAACGCCGAACAGGCCGCGGCGCTCCAACTCGCCGAGTCCGCCCGCACCGTGACCGGGTTCCGCAGCTTTGCCGGTGACCTCTTCATGGGGCGCTTCGATCTCTCGCAAGTTTATCCCTACCCCTTGCAATCTGCGCAGGATGCCGAGGAGGGCCGCCCGTTCCTCACTGAGCTGGAGAAAATTCTCCGCACGGTCGATGCCGACGAGATTGACGCGACCGGCGAGATTCCGGACGACGTGATCGATCGCCTCGCGAAGCTGGGTGCGTTTGGCATCAAGATTCCTAAACAATACGGCGGCCTCGGTCTCTCCCAGACCAACTATGCCCGCGCAGCGATGTTGCTGGGCTGCGGCGACGGCAGTTTGACCGCTCTCGTGTCGGCGCACCAATCGATCGGCGTGCCCCAACCTCTCAAACTGTTCGGCACCGAGGAGCAGAAACAGAAATACCTCCCGCGCGTGGCGAAAGGCGAGATCTCCGCGTTTGCGTTGACCGAGGAGAAAGTCGGCTCCGACCCCGCGAAGATGACGACGCGCGCCGGGCTGACCGCGGATGGCCAACACTTCATGCTCAACGGCGAGAAACTCTGGTGCACCAACGGCACGAAGGCGGGCGTGATCATCGTGATGGCGCGGACCCCCGACAAGATCGTGCGGGGCAAGCCGCGCAACCAAATCACGGCGTTCATCGTGGAGATGGACATGCCTGGCGTCGAAATCGTCACGCGCTGCCACTTCATGGGGCTCAAGGCGCTCTACAACGGCGTCGTGCGCTTCACCGACGTTAAGGTGCCGGTGGGAAACATTGTCGGCGGCGAAGGTCGCGGCCTCAAGGTCGCCCTCACGACGCTCAACACCGGCCGCATCACGATCCCAGCTGGCTGCGCGGGCTTCATTAAACTTTGCCTGAGCATTGTGCGCGAGTGGAGTGCTGAGCGCGTGCAATGGGGCCAGGCGGTGGGCCGCCATGCCGCCATCGCCGACAAGATCGCCCGGATCGCTTCGAGCGCCTTTGTCACCGAATCCATGGTCATGCTCACCTGCGCCGCGGTCGACCGCGACGATGCGGACATCCGGATCGAGGCCGCGATGTGCAAACTCTGGGGCTCGGAAGCCGCGTGGAAGACGATCGACGAAACTATGCAGATTCGCGGCGGTCGCGGTTACGAGACCGCTGCTTCGCTCAAGGCGCGCGGGGAAAAACCCATCGCGATCGAGCGGATGATGCGCGATAGCCGCATCAACACCATCTTCGAAGGGTCGTCTGAGATCATGCGCCTCTTCCTCGCCCGCGAAGCCCTCGACCCGCATCTAAAAGTCGCGGGCTCGGTGCTCGATTCGCGTCAACCGATGGGCCGTCGGGCCGCTGGCGCAGTCAAGGCGGGGGTCTTCTATCTGCCATGGTATCTTGGCCTCTCGTTTCCCTCGGGTGGGATTCCGGCCGATTTCACTCCGGAGCTTCGCTCGAGCCTCGCCTACGTGGGAAAGACGAGCCGTCGCCTCGCCCGCAAACTTTTTCACGCTATGGCCGCAAACGGTCCGGCCTTGGAGAAGAAACAGCTCACGCTGGGCCGCATCGTCGACATCGGCACGGACCTGTTTGCCATCGCTGCGTGCGTGCTTCGGGCCGACGCCATGCTCAAACAGGGCACCGCGGAATACGGCCGCGAGGAGCTCCTGCACTTGGTCAACTTTGCGGTCGCCGACGCGAAATCTCGCATCACGCAGAATTTCGCCGAACTGAAGCACAATCACGACGCCGTCGGCTACAAACTCGCCACCGAAATCTTGGACGGCAAACACCCCGGACTCGAAACCGGGATCATCAAGTAAGCCGCGTGGTTTGAGCGGCCGAGAGGAGTCTTTGGGCATACCCCGACGACTCCCCCGTCGTTTCTCGGGGGGGAGCGCAGCAAAAGGCCAGGAAGGAGTAAGCCGTCCGGGCGTTTTGCTCAGGTGGACCCTCTCTCGCTTGACCAGCGCGCGAGGGCATTTTTCTTTCCGCTTCGGAAAGAAAAATGGTGGAGGTGGCGGGAGTTGAACCCGCGTGTTTCTGACCTTCACGCACCGCATCTACCGTCATAGAGTGACTTTGATCTCGCCGAAGTTACGCGATCACCCGCGCTTAAGCTCCAGCCAACTCCCGGATGAAGATACGGTGAATAGTCCGCGAGTCGCTCTATTCACTATGCCTGCTGTCGACGTCAGTTTCCGCTAGCAGGTGTCGCGGGACCAACGTGGTAACCTAATTAGGCTGCCAAGGGCATTTCTTCGTAATTGCCGTTTATGTTTTTTGAAGGGGGATTAACGAGAGGCCTATCACTCTCGAACGGCAGCGGCGCACTCCAACCAGAAATCGAATCCAGAACACCCCCAAAATTGAGTGAATTAGGATGATTGGCGCAGACCAATCAAAGAACAGAAAGCGAAGGATGCGGCTCAATGGTCCAATAGGCAAGCACCGACCTGTTAGGCCGTTTCCTTGCCTCCCGCCTCCGATCTAATTCCGAGCCGCTGCCCAAAGGTCATCGAGTTAGGTCCTCTGGTTTCAAACTTGAGCTCTACCCCCAATCGGCCTGACGTTCAAAGTCTCCCCGGCGCGGTAATTCTCATGAGAAAAACAAACCTGCCAGTCATGCCCCGACGCGGTCGGAGTGTTCACTCATCCGGATATGCTGTTCGGTGCAGGCGGGTCTTCGGTCAAGAATCAAGACCTTGTCGTCTTTAGTTCTCGTTCTCTCGAAATGAATCAGATGATTTAGCAGACAGGGCCGGGTTTAATAGAAGAACAGGACTAAGGATAGTCAGGATTCGTGGAGAGGATTATGCCGAGGGCACGAGGGGCACATGGACTTCGAAACGCTTTAAAAATCCCAAGGTAAACGGACCATTCCAATACACGGCGTAAGGTTCGCCGACTGGTTTAAGATCGGGCTGATCTTGCATCCAGTGCATCAAATCAGCTTTGGCTTTAGCGAAGTTTTTGGCGGAGTAGCTTCCTCGAAAACCGTGAGCTGCGACGCGACGTGGCGGGATGCGGACGATTTCGACTCCGTCTTGGTTGTTGGTGACTTTGTCCTCTTGGTCCTTGGCGACCCAGAAAAACATTGAAGCGTCGTCGATGGTGGCCTCGACCGGCACGGTCATTGAAATGTCGTGGCTGGAAATGTAGCGAAAGAGTGGGCGGAAAAGCTTCCCGCCGTTGTCGAAATAGGAGCCTTCGGCGGTGGATGATTTCAGGAGTATTCCGGCGGGCAGAGTTTTTACTTCGAAATTGCCTGGCTCCGTAGGAGGGAATGCGTTTTTAGCGGCCATAATCGATGGGGTTGCGAGCAAACAGATGGCGAGGAGGTTTCTTAAACTGGGGAAGGCGTCCGTCATTTGACGAGGGGGCGAATGGTGGTGAATCCGCCATCGACCGGGATGATTTGACCGGTGATTCGGCCCGACGGGCGACTCAGGAGCCAATGCATAACTTCAGCGACTTGGGCGGCAGTCTGCACGCCGCCGAGGGGGTATTGGCGACCGGCCCCGTCGCGGAATGCGGGGCTGCGGAGCATGCTTTCGGTCATGGGAGTTTCGGTCAGGCCGGGAGCGACCGCATTGATTCTCCAACCTCGAGCCGCATAGGTGGCACTGGCACTGCGCACCAGAGCCTCAACACCTCCTTTGGCGGCCGCAATCGCTTCATGGTTGGCGACGCCGATTCGAGCGACCACCGAACTTGCGAAGACCGCCGCAGCATCTGATACCCCGGCGTCTTGCAGGGCGTTGACCCAAGCCGAAAGCACGTGGAAGGAACTCTCGAGATTTATCCGCATGATTTCGCGCCATTGTTCGGTTTTGGTGCGATGCACCGGCGCTATTAATGTGTTGCCGATGCAGTGCGCCAAGAGCTCGGGCGGGTGGTTAAATTCATCTTGAATGGAGGCGAAGACTGTAGCGACTCCTTCAGGCGTGGTTGCATCTGCTTCGATGGTGAAAATGCCATCGACGTCAGTCATTTCATCAGGTGTCCGTGTCACTACGGCGACCCGGTGGTTCGTGCGGACTAATTGGGTAACCAAGGCGCGACCGATGCCGGTGCGTCCTCCGGTGACTAAGGCAAGGGGGGAGGAGCTCATAAGGAGGATAGGTGTAAAGAGGGATCAGCGGAACCAAGTGGGGGCGGTGGGCGGGGGGAGGGGGGAGGCGCCACTTTTAAAACGAGTCACCGCGGCTTTCGACGGAGCGAAACAAGGTTTCGGGAGTCTGGGCCTGAGTTTGGCGGCGGAGGTAGCGCTTGTTGCGGGGTTCGGGGTCGGAGTGAACCGGCCGGACTGCGGTGAGCAATTTGGACGGTTCAGTTTGTTCGCTGGGACGAAGATGCCGGTAATATTTCCGCCAGCTGCATTCGAGGATCAGTTTATACTGGGCACCGATAGGATATAATCGGGTAACGATACGTATCGCCCCGGACACCGAAAGAAAACTCAGGGTGTGGTCGGGAGAAAGGCGAGCAGGCGCCCCTTCAAGGTGGATGCGAGTTCGAGCGTAGTCGTCCGAACGCACGCCAGCAGCAGCGATAACGGAGGGACTAAAATAGCACTCGGTAGGCATGGGAAAGAGTATTCATAACCGAAGGGTTTATCAACTGGCTGGCCCGAATAGCCGTTCGCCTGATCGTTTCCGGACGACCTCGTCCAGCCGATCAAGCGTGTAGATGGCAGAAGTGTAGTTCCCCAAGGTCTCAAAATCACGAAAACTCCACGCGATCTTCTTATCACGGGCCACCTCAAGTAATGGCGGAAAAATAGCGGGGCCATCGGTGTTGCCGGTGGTCGGTATGCTCCGGGCTGATCGGCAACCAATTGTCTCGGTGGATGGGAGACCCTTGTGGGTTATGGCCTGGAACGAAGGAGCGGCCGTGGAAGAGAAGCCTTGAATCTTGGGTCTCCCCGCGCTGGTAGGTTTACGGTGGCGTGGTTGGGCGGGGGCCAGGTGTGCGCCTGACCGTGCGTGGAGCGCATGGACCTCCTTTAACTGACTTTGTGAGCGGGGGATCACAATGAGGCGGCTAGTGGGTCAGCCGAAACGGCCAGGAAGACCGAGGGTTACGTTGGGGGGCGCCGCCGCGGCCTGGCCACCTGCGTTTCCCTGTCGTCTTCCAAATCGAGGACTTCCCGCAGAAGCGGGCACCCATTTAATTGCTGGTCGCAGAAGGAGCGTCAGACGCAGGCATGGGGCTAAAGCTATCCTAAATATTAAACTGTATCGCTGGGTTCTAAAACCCTCGCGCAAGGAATTGGGGTTCGTATCGTCCGCGCCTCATGGAAGCCGTCGCCGTGATTCTCGAGCATACGTGACCGCTCGAACTGCATAGCCAAAGCCTCCGCCGAACGCGTGATCTGCTGCGGCCGAGGCCGGGGGAACTTTTATGAATCGCATGGGGCCCCGGATACTCATTTGTGTGGTCGGGATAGGTCTGCTGCTGGCCGGCTGTCAGGCCACGCGAGCGGGTTACGAGTCCGCGCCTTACAAGGTGGTGGGTGCGGACGGGAAGTTCGAGCTGCGGGATTATCCCGCGCTCGGGGTGGTGGAGACGCCGATGGCCAACGCGAACGGCAGCGACGGGAGTTTTATGCGGTTGTTCAGGTTGATCACCGGCGGAAACGAGGCGGAGCAAAAGATCGCGATGACCCCGCCGGACTTTAAGTCCGGCCGCGAAACAAACGCGACGATGGCGTTTGTTTCGCCCCGGCCAAGCCGAAGTCGGGTGAAGTGCCAAGCCGGCGGATGCCGCAGGGACTGGGCGAGAACTGGCGGCGGGACGGTTCGCGGTGCTGCGCTCCAGCGGCGGGCGCAATGCGGAGAAGGAAGCGGAATCGCGGGGTAAGTTGAAGGCGTGGATGGAAAAAGAGCGTTTGAGCATCCTTTCGCCGGCAGTGTATGGCTATTTCGATTCGCCGTGGACGCCGGCGTTTCTGCGCCGTAATGAACTGATCCTCCCGGACGATAGCGGAAAATAAATCAACCGAATGAAGAAGCGAAATCAGGCAACCCCCACCAAGACCACAACCGCAGCAGTAGCCCGAAAGGCGCTACGACTTGGTTTATGCTGCCAGTTCGCGAGCGAGCCGATCAAGTTTCGTCATACTACGGCGACGGCGATGCTGCGTCTCGGAAAACCGGAGCGGCTGGCCCGCGTGGCCGAGCTATGCTTGCACAACGCCGACGCACTCATGGCCGCGCTGGAGTTTTGCGCGGCGCATGGCATCGGCGCGTTCCGAATCAACAGCCAGATTTTGCCGATCAAAACTCACCCGGACGCCGGCTATGATATGGGGGAATTGCTGGGTGGACGGGCGATCATCGCGCGTTTCCGGGAGTGCGGGATGTTTGCCCAGCAACAGAACCTGCGGCTCTCGTTTCATCCGGACCAGTTCGTGGTGTTAAATTCGCCGAATCCCAAGACCCTCGCGAATTCGCTGGCGGAATTGGATTATCAGGCCGAGGTGGCGGAGTGGGTGGGTGCGGACACCATCAACCTCCACGGAGGCGGGGCTTATGGTGACAAGACCACCGCGCTGCGGGCGTTGCGAACGAACATCATACAGTTGCCCATGCTGGTGCGCTCGCGACTGACGCTGGAGAACGACGACAAGGTTTACACGCCTTCGGACTTGCTGCCGGTGTGTGTGGACACTGGCGTGCCGCTGGTGTATGACGTGCATCATCATCGCTGCCTGTCGGATGGATTGAGTGTAGATGAAGCGACCCAGCGAGCCCGGATGACCTGGGATCGTGAACCGCTATTTCACATCTCCAGTCCGAAGGAAGGTTGGGACGGTCCCAAGCCGGAGCGGCATCACGACTACATTGACGCCGCCGATTTTCCCAAGGAATGGAGGGACTGGCCGCTGACCGTGGAAGTCGAAGCGAAGGCAAAGGAGCTGGCAGTGAGAAGACTGCTTGCCGAACTGAAGTGCACAGACTGATTATCATGATACCCGCCAAATTCATCATAGTCACGGACGTATCCGGCTATGTTAGCGGAAGATGGCCGGGAAGCAGTCCCCTTTAGCCGGGTTCAAAATCTGAATGGCCTCCCCTTCCACTTGGTCAGGGGCTATGGCGATTCGGCAAGTCGGGTTCAGGCTACGGGAATCGGCGCCGCTGCTGTGCCCGAACCTCCGAGTTACGCGACGATCTCCGGAGCGCGGGCGCTGGTAGGCACGATCGTGGTGCGATCGCCGCGGCGCCCATGGTCTTACGCGAAGCTCACGCTTTCCCCAAGAGCAAAGCAGTCCACTCGCATCGAGAGGTATGATCCCAGCTGATCGGATAACCGATTGTCTCGGTGGAGGGGAGACCTTTGCGGGCACGGCCTTGGAGCGAAGTAGGCGCCGGATGAGAGCTCCATAGAGCAGGGCTCTCCCTGCGCTGGTAGGTTTACGTTGGCGCGGTTCAGCGCTTGGCTCAATTGTGAGCGGCGGTTCACAATTGAGGCGCAAGCACAGCTTGCCCCTTTGAGTTGGCCCTATTTTGGGTTTCGCCCTGGGCGGGCGGTGTCGGGTTTGCGGAAAGTGTGGGGGATGGCGGGGGAGGGATTGACCCTCGGGAGTCGCGTTTGCAGGGTTCGGTTTCTCTTACCCCTGACCTGTCCGTTTTTTTTACCCCCTTGCTCGGACTATGCATGCTTTCATTTCCTCGGTCTTAGTTGTCGCTCAATCCGCCCCGGTGGGCGGTCCCATGCTTGCGCTCGCCGTGGGCGTGACGATTGTCGTGCTGGCGATCGCCAAGTGGCAGATGCATCCTTTCTTCGCGTTGATGGGAGCGGCGATTGCCGTGGGGATGGTCGTGGTGTTCGGAGGGTGGAGTGAGCTTTCGCTGATCGAGGCGGTGCAGCGTCCGATGGAGGCGTTGGGTAGCTCGACGGGGAGTATCGCGGTGATTATCGCGATGGCTGCGGTGATTGGTGAATGCCTGACCGTGAGTGGTGGCGCGGAGAAAGTGGTCAACGCGTTGTTGCGCTGGTGGGGTGAAAAACGAGCGGGCGTTGCGTTGCTGATCGCGGGACTGGTGCTCGCGATCCCGGTGTTTTTCGACACGGTGTTTTTGCTGTTGCTGCCGTTGGCGCGGGTGATGGCGAGGCGCACGGGAAAGGACTATTTGTTTTACGTGATGGTGTTGTGCGCAGGGGGTGTGATTGCGCATTCGACTGTGCCGCCAACGCCGGGGCCTTTGTTGGTCGCGGAGGAGTTGGGGATCAGTATGGCGACGGCGATTGGTGGAGGTCTGGCCTGCGCGATCATTCCGGCGGCGGGAGCGTTGATGGTGGCTCGCTGGGTGGGGAATCGCGTGGTGGTGCCGATGCCGGAAGGTAGCGGTGGCGAAGCGAGAAGGGAGGCGGATCTCCCGGGGTTGGGCGTATCGATTTTGCCCGTGTTCATGCCTTTACTGCTGATCGGCGCGGTTTCCATTCACGGCTTGGTGGCGGGGAGCTCGCCGGAGTGGCTGTTGTTTCTCGGGAACAAGCATGTGGCGCTGTTTGCGGGCATGGTCGCAGGGATCGGGCTGGCGTTGACGAGCAAGGGAGGCACCGGAGAATCGTTGCGCACTTTGTTGGGACGCTCCTTGGAACTGTCGGGACCGATCATCCTGATCACGGCGGCCGGCGGTGCCTTCGGCGCGATGTTGAGGGAAGCGGGCATCGGCGAGGCGGTCACCACGCTCGCGGAGGGGAGGCATTTAAACTACGTGCTGCTGGGCTGGCTCTTGGCCGCGGTGGTGCGGGTGGCGCAGGGCTCGGCCACGGTCGCGATGATCACGGCGACGGGGATGTTGACCGCAGCCGCGGGCGAGACGGGTTGGGGCGTAAATCCACTCTGGGTGTTTCTCGCGATCGGCTATGGGAGCATTGTGTTTTCGTGGGCCAACGATTCGGGGTTCTGGTTGGTGAGCCGGATGTGCGGCTGGGATGCCCGCACCACCTTCAAAAGTTGGACGGTCGTGCTCTCAGCGATTTCGGTGATTGGCCTGATCGAAACGCTGATCCTCTCGGCAATCTTTTAAACGCGATTAAGTCGATCCTTCAGAGGGTGCGCGATCGTCAGGAGTATTTTGGCCAGACTCCTGAGCAAAGGAAAGACGGCCGGTCTTGAGGGCGCGTGGACTAAATCGCGTGATGAGAGAGCGCGGCGGGAGGGTGGAGTGTTCTGGGTTGGGGGCGCCGTTTTATGTAGGCGCTTGACCGCGCGGTCCACCGTTTGCGCGGTTCAGCTCTTGGCTCAATTGGGAGCGGCGGTTCACAATTGAGGGTGGCTGGGGAGGAGGGCTGAGAAGGAAAAGGAGCCCGAGGGTTGCATTGGAGGAGGCGGTCGGTCAGTCAGGCGGGGTTTTAATCTATGGCTACTCCGACTTTTGCTCACGATCTTCAGGATGCGGTCTCTCGTCGCTCGCTGGTGATCGCTTGCGCGCCGACCAATGACCTTTGGGTTTTGCTGTCGGGCATGGGTGCGACAGACGCGGTGCGCTGCGCAACGGCGGCGGAGGCGATTGAGGCGGCGGCCGATGGTGCGGGCGTGCTGATTTTGGCGGAGGGGTATCCGGCAGCGTTGACGGAGCTCAACGGCGACTTGAGAGAACGCGCGCAGGCGAAGCGGCTGAGGATTTATTGCGAGTATCCGGCGGCGGGGGACACGTGGGCCGAGGTGGCGCCCGTGCAAGAGCAGCATGTGCGGGGCGTGGTGACATCGGATTTCTTTGGACCGGGATTGCCGCCGCTGCGTTTGTTAGGCGTCGGAGGGGCGCGCGTAGTCTCACTTCCGGCGGGCAAGGTTCACCTCGGACTGGCGCGCGTGGTCGGGGTTGATGAAGCGATCTTCGGATTGAATCAAACACCGGTGAGTCCGTTGCTGAGCGAGTATCCCGATGAGCGCCTGTTGCTGGCGGCAACGAAGCTGAGCCAGTTCGCCACGGCGCGCTGGATGCCGGCGGCGGCATGGTCGTCGGTGTGGGGTGCGATTTTGCGTTGGGCGCAGCCGGCGGTCGAGTGGCCGGAGTTGACTTGGGTCTCGGCGGTGCGCGCGAGTTTTTACGCGACGGAGCCGTTGCCGTCGACTGGTGAGACCGAGGCGTTGCGGCAAGTGGCAGATTGGGTGATCGCGAGCCGGGTGTTGCGGCACCGAGACTGGCCAGCGGAGCTTCAGGATCGCTCGTTGCGCTTCAATACGGTGCTGGACCGGCCGGCCGACGACTTGCCGGTGGGCGACGGTTCGTGGGGAGTGCTCGAGGGGTTTAGTTCGTCGATTCGCGCCGATGGCAGTCAACCGATGCGGTATGCCGTGCGCTCGGATTGCTCGTGTGAGACGGCGATGTTGATGGGCTTTGATGCGGCGGTGAACGGTCGGACGGCGCACGGCGTGATCGCGGGAAACTTGCTCGACTACTCGCTCGTGGATTCGGACATGGCGGTGGGTTCGCAGCGGGCCAACCCGGAGAGTCCTTCCTACGGGTTAATCGCGTGGGCGTTGGATAAACCGGATACGCATTGGGCGGACGACAATGCTCGCGCGGTGATCGGCGCGCTGGCGGTGGCGGGATTGCAAAATGACGGGAGATGGTCGGAGGCGATCAGTCGGTGTTTGCTTGCGAATCTCCGGTTGACGGGCGTGGCGGGGCACCGGCATCGGTGTCTGCTCGACGAGGAACTGGAAGCGAACGGTTGGCGACATTATTGGCGGGATCCGCACGTGGAAAACACCGCGCACATGCAAGCGTGGTTGCCAGCGTGCTATTTCTGGGCGTTTGCGCAGACGGGGTTTGCGCCGTTTCGCGATCGCGGGGCGGCGGCTCTGCGCACGTTGATGACGGCGGGTCCCGAGCGATGGGAGTGCGTCAACGGCAGTGGCTCGCTCGAGTTGGCGAGGTTGCTGCTGCCGCTGGCGTGGCTCGTGCGGATCGCCGACACGGCTGAGCACCGCGGGTGGCTCGAGCGGGTGGCGACCGAATTGATCTCCCTGCAGGATGAGTCGGGCGCGATCTGCGAAATCATCCGCTCCGGCAAAGGCGCGTATGCGAACTGTATTGCGAAAACCAACGCCGAATTTGGCACCTGCGAGACGAGCTTGATCGATCGCGATGGGGCGCCGATCTGCGATCTACTTTACACCTGCAACTACGCAGCGATCGGCTTAAACGAAGCCTATGCTGTGACTGCCGACCCGGCCCATCGGCAGGCGGAGGACCGGCTCGTCGGGTTTCTCTGCCGCGTGCAAACTCGCTCGGAGGCGCATCCGGAATTGTCGGGCGCGTGGTATCGCGCTTTCAATTTTCGCGATTGGGATTTTTGGGCGTCGAGTTCAGATGGCGACTGGGGCCCGTGGTGTCTCGAGACCGGTTGGACGCAACCGTGGATCGCGGCGACGCTCGGCCTGCGTCGGTTGAAGAAATCGCTGTGGGAGGTGGTGCAATCAGTGCCGATGCCGGAAAATTTCGACGCGATGCGCCAGCAGATGTTGCCCGACGAAGACCTCGTCTAAGGTCGGCGAAAACTTAGCGGTCCGTTGGGACCAATGCGGCGCGAGGGCCGACGATGCGTTTGCGCACAAAGTGGAGCACCGTGCCGAGAAGGAGAGCGACTCCCGATCGGTGAGGACGGCGAGCGTGTTCTGCGTCCACCAGCCGACCCAGCCCTTGCCGCCCTGCATCAGACGGCAGGTGATCATCACGCGGCCGTCCTTGAGCCAACCCGCCGTCGGACGGTGGCAAGCGGGGATGGGAAGCTGGCTGGGCGGACCCCAGGTGAGACCGCCATCGCGGGAAATGACCTTGTAACAGTCCCAACCCTTGGAGGAATTCTCGCGGAGCATCGCGACGAGCACTTGGTCATCAATCGGCAGGATGGAGACTTCGCAGAGGTTGAGACGGTCTGGTCGGCCACATCGACGGGGCCGTGCCACGACTTGCCTTGATCGGCTGAATACCAGAGCCAGACTTTCAGAAAATCCGAGTCGGGATTTTTTACGTGGCAGGCGGTCAACCAGCGGCCGGAAGACAGCTCAATCAGTTTGTCCGGCATGATGCCCTGCATGGGTAGCAGCACGGGTTCATCCCGCGTGCGGCTGCGGTCGGAGGATTCGACGAGGGCGAGTCGCGTCCACGAGCGATCGCCATGATGCGTGCATTCTTCGAAGACGCAGAGCAGACGTCCGTTGGCCGTCAGGGTAACGTCAGGGAATGCTTCATAGATCGAGTCATCCCGCGAAACGGTGAACTTTTGAATCATGTCTCCGCTTACCTTCGGCGAGCTACCGGCCAGCGCAATTCACAAGTGGTATTCGCCCGTGGGGAGTCGGCGCGTTTAGACCGCTTGCATGATCTTGCGGTAGTCCAGAAAATCTTGGTGGAGGCGGTGGAAGACTTGGTATTTGGCGGCGTGGTAGCGGGCGACGCGACCCTTGGTCGGGGTGATCACGCGGTCGGCTGTATTCATCGCGGCCATCGCGGGGAGGATGCCGTCGTAGTGACCGGAGGCGACGGCGCCGAGCACAGCCGAGCCGAGGAGGACGGCTTCGGGCTCTTGGGAGAGGACGACCTTGCAGCCGGTGATGTCGGCATGTTCCCGGAGAAACACGGGGTTCTTCGTGCCGCCGCCGCAGGCGAGGAGCGTGTCGATGCGGTAACCTTTTTTGTTCATCTCCTCCAAAATATGCCGGGTGCCGTAGGCGACGGCCTGGATGGCGGCGAGGTAGTGCAGCGCGAGGTCATCGGCGGTGGCCGAGAGGGAAAGGCCCGTGATGGTGCCCTTGAGGGTGGGATTCGCGCGCGGGGAGCGGTTGCCGTGAAAGTCGGGTTGCACGTGCAAGTCGCGCGTGAGCTCGCCGGGGAACTTGACGCCGCGATCCTGCGCGAGCTGGTCGAGCCGCTCGTTGAGCAGTTCGTAGATCGTGCGTTTATGTTTCTTGGCGGAGGCGAGTAATGGTTTGGCCGCCGCGTGAGCAAAGATCACGTGATCGATCAATGCGCCGGTGGCGGACTGGCCGCCCTCGGTCAGCCAGAATCCGGGCACCATGGCGGAATAGTAGGGACCCCAGATCCCGTCGATGAAGCGCGGCTTGGCGGAGACGGCCATGTGGCACGAGGAAGTGCCGCCGATGAGGGCTAGGCGGCGTTCGAGGCTCGCGGCCGTGGGCTTCCGTTTCCCCACGGGAGCGCCGAGCATCCCGAGTCCGCCCGCGTGGGCGTCGATGATCGAAACGCCGACGGGGATGCCCGGTCGGAGGCCAAGCTCCTGGGCGGCCTGCGCGGTGAGACCGTGGCCGATCGGTTCACCCATGGGGCGAATCGTCTGTCCGATGCGCGCAAATTTTTCGTCGGCGAGATCACCGAGTCCGACTTGCCGGAAATAGTTTTTCGACCACCCCTTGCCGGACGTGCCCTTGTGCCCGAGATAGGTCCACTTGCAAACGGTGGTGCAAAGCGACCGCGTGTCGCTGCCGGTGGCGCGGTAGGTGAGGAAGTCGGGCAGATCGAGAAAGCGCGCCGTGCGTTGCCAGGTCGCGGGTAGGTTTTGTTTCAACCAAAGCAGCTTAGGCGTCTCCATTTCGGGCGAGATCACGCCGCCGACATAGCGCAGCACGGCGTGTTTCGTTTGATTGATTTTCTCGGCTTGGGAAATCGCGCGATGGTCCATCCACACGATGACGTTCTGTTCGTCGCGACCGGTCGGCGAGATGGTCACGGGGCGGTCGTCGGCGTCGAGGCAAACGAGCGAGCAAGTCGCGTCGATCCCGATCCCGGCGACTTGCGCAGGGGTGGCCTTGGCCTGTTGAAGTGCGCCGCGAATGGCGGTGCCGCATGCCTTCCAAATATCGTCGGAGGATTGCTCGACAAAATCCGGCTGCGGTTTCCACATGCGGATCGCCTGCGTCGCGGTGCCAACCATGCGGCCCTCCGCGGTGAAAAGTCCGGCGCGAGCACTGCCAGTGCCGACGTCGATGCCGAGGAAGAGTCTAGTTTGGGGCATGGGGAATTTGGCTAATGGTAATTTACGATTGGCTATTTGTCACGAGTGCCAGCCGTTTGGAAAAGCGGCAGACTCAGGAGTGAATGCACGGTCAGGCGACTTTACCAAAGTCGTTCAGCGAAACCTCAACCAGAATATAGGCGATCAAGGTTTGGACGCCCTCTGAACCAAGGACTTTGATGGCTTGGTAAAGTCCAGCGTCGTGGGCCCGGAGTGGGGCGAACTCCCCTTTGCAGATAAAGCCGCGCGCCACCGGATCGAGCACGTAGGCAAAGAAAACCTGACGGGTTTCCCGGATCCTGGTCGCGTCCAAGGGCTGCGTCGCCACGAAGCGATCAAAGTTCTGGCTGGCCAACTGTTCTCGGCGCGCGACTTCGGACTGGAAGCCGAAAACGACCTTGAGGATCTCTCGCAGGCTTGGATTGCGATCGGTGCGAAACACTGCCTGCAATTTGATCAGATCCCAAAATTCGTCCGGCTTGTTCAACAGGAGTTTGGCGGCGAGGGCCTCGGCTTCGGCCCAATTTTCCGCAGAGACGGCGGCACTGAGTTCGGGATGTTGATCCGCGGTCGCGTGGGCCTGCTCCGAGAAACGAGTGTGATACATTTCCCGATCAATCCGCATGCCTTCCACGCCAACGGTCTCGGCTGCCAGAGGTTTGAGTGGATCGGATGACGTATTAGTGTAGGTTTTGGGTATGGTGCCGCCGCCGGTGTGACCGCCACCGCCGGCAGGTCCCTCGTCGGTCGGGCCGTGGGGGAGTTCGATCTTCCGGTCGTAATCGAATTCCTTCTCGAAGAACTCGCAGGTGGCGAAGAAATCGAAAAGCCCATACGCGATCTTCTCCTGCGATTGGCCGCTGGCGGCATGCTTAAAGGTATGCAGACGGGTGCCGCGTCCCTTGATCTGGATGAAATCGGTGGGTGAAAAAATTGGCCGGGCGAGCACCACGTTGAGCACATCTTCACAGTCATAGCCGGTGGTCATCATGCCGACCGTCACGCAGACGCGAGTCCGGCTGGTATCGTAGTCGGGGAACTCGGCAGCGCGCCACTTGGACTTGCCGTTCAGGTTGTTGTTGGCGAAGTCGAGCGTCATCTGCTGCGCCCCCGGTTGATCGCTCGTCACCTGCACGGCAAACGTCGAACCCGCGCCATAGGCATCGGGCCAGCGTCGCGTCGCCTCCTCATTGAGATGGGTGACGAGTTTGGTGGCGTGCCGACGACTGACGGCAAAACAGATGGTCTTGCCGATTTCGCCAGTGAGCGGGTCGCCCTTGGCGTGATCGAGAAAACCCCGGACAAAACTCAGGTTGGTTTCATCCGAGAAAAATTTCCGCTCGAAGTCCCGGCCCTTGAAAACGAGTTCGGTTTCTTGCCCGTCCTCATCGGCTTCGATTTTAACCAGATAACCGTCGGCCAGCATCTGCGTGGTGATTTCGGTGCGTGCATCGAAAGTGATCGGGTTGACCAGATAGGGAGGGGTGTGCTTGACCGCGTCGAGCAGGCTGTAGCGAAAGGTCGGCACACCGTCCTCGCTGCCGAAGGTGCGGTAGGTATCGAGGAGCAGACGCTTTTCATAGGCGCGGGGATCATTCTGCTGATCCTCGTCGCTCACCCCTTTCAGATAATCCTTGGGCGTGGCAGTCAGGCCCAGTTTTGCCCCGACGAAGTATTCGAAGATCGCCCGATTGTTGCCTGAAATGGTGCGGTGCGCTTCGTCGCTAATGATAAGCTGAAAATCCGTCGGCGCGAACTCGGTGAGGAACCGGTTCTTGGTCGCGAGACTTTGAATGGTCGTGACGACGACCTGAGCTTTGTTCCAATCCGCGCGCTTCTGCTTGTAAATGACAGTTTCGATGCCGTCGTTGGCGAGATAGTCCCGAAAGTTTTTCCACGCCTGATGTTCCAATTCAAGCCGGTCGACGAGGAAGAGAATTCGGTGGGCGTTTTCGGTGCGCAAGTAGAGCTTCGCAATGGCCGCACTGAGGAGAGTTTTGCCGGTGCCGGTGGCCATTTCAAATAGGAAGCGGTGCCGCCCCGGGAGGGCGGCTTGTTGCAGCGCGAGAATGGCGGCGATCTGGTAGTCGCGGAGCAGGCAGATTTTCTTGTTGATCCCCACCTCGGCGCGTTCAGCCGGCGTATAGGAGAGCCACGCGGAATCCTGGGACACGGCGATATAGTTTTCATCAATCGCCACGGCGGCGAGCCGGGGAGAATCAGGCTGCCAATCCGCCGCTTTGCCGAGTTCCTCCAGCGGCAGGAAGCGCGCCACCTTCACGGGATTACCCTGCCGCAGATTCCAGTAGTAGTGGACGAGACTGTTGCTCAGAAAGATATGACTGACGCCCAGGCCCGCTGCATAGTTGCGCGCCTGCTCTTTGGCGCTCAGTGGCTCAATGCATTCTCGCTTGGCCTCCACCACGGCCACGGGCCGTCCGTCGGTGTTGAGCAGCACATAATCGACGAAGCCATCCGGGGCGTGCTCGAAATCCGCACCTAGATCGAGATTGGGTGCGAAGACCTTCTTCTTTACCCGGTGCTCGCAAACGATGTTTTCCCGGCGACCATCGGCATCAGGCAGAAACCGCCAGCCCGCCTCCTCCAGGAGTTTGTTGATCGTGATACGGGCTTGGGCTTCGGAGGACATGATGGTCAAATGGCGGACATTGATTGGTCTGCTTTCCAGTCAAATCCCAAGTCGCTGATACCAAGAGATAAAGACAGAAGAGGGCTTGTCCGTTTCACTGAGCTTTTGACCGACATGGCGTCATTCAGGCTCGGTTTGTCAAATGGTAGGCAGCCGCCCGAGTGTTGCCTTTTTTGGATGCGCTACCCTCTAGCACCAAATCGGTCAGTTCCCGACGTAGCTTTCGCCGAGGTATCTCCATCCCGATGCGATCATGAATTTGGCCGATACCGGTCGGCCCATAAATTTCTAGATCGCGTAGAACCAATTCACGAAGCCGGTGGCGTTCGATCCCTTTGAGTGTTGTTTCACCCTCAAACTCCAGTGTTCGTAGGATTTTTGGCTCGATGAAGTATTCCGTGGCCTTGGTTTTTCCGTGGGAGCCGATGACCCCCAGGTCTTTCAGCCGGCCCATCCAGTGCCTTACGTCTTCGGCGCGCACCAACTCCAACACCCGGCCCAGTTCCAGAACAGTCATGGTCTCGTGTTGCGCCAGCAGCCCAAGAGTGATCAGCTCCTTTTGGCTGAGGGAGAGAGCCTGATCTGCCTTGATCATGAAATCCACGATGGTCGGCCGCACGATCTGTTTACGAACGGTCACCGTTACGCGGTCGTCTCCCTGCTGCACTTGCGGCACCGTGCGTCCGCTCGTGAGCTGGACTTCATACATGCGGTCAAATCCGCTGCCTTCGCCCTCCATTAATTTCAAATCGTAAAACACCTTCGCCAGATGCGGATTCCGTTTGCTTGAAGTGTGCAGGATGTTTCGCGGGGTGACGCCAATTGGCAGCAATCCCGGATTATGCACCTCCAAGCGATCCGGGTGCAGGTTCAGAAAAATGTCGCCCCGCTGCGTGTAGGGCCGGTGGACCAGCGCATTTGCCAGCAACTCGCGCACGATCACTTCATCGTAGTGGGGCACGGTTTTTCGAAACAGCCCGTCGGGCAGCTCGTAGGACTCTTTCCAATCCGGCACCTCACGCCAGACCGCCTCGATTAATTCCAGCGGATTCAGGCTGAAGTCGTTCCAGACCTGTTTCCGCACCTTGCGACCGCGTTCGTCGTATTTGATGCACTGGATTTCCGGAGCATAGAGCAACGCCGCCCGATCATCCCGTCGGCCCACCCAGAGGATGCCGAGATTCGTCAGCAGGCCTGACCGCACGAAAAGATAGTGCCCCAGGAGCTCGGCCTCGGATTTGCCGCGCACAAACTCCGAGACTCGATCCGAGGCCCGCACCGCGCGAACAAACGCGGCCACCTTGTTGTCGTCGTAGTCGCTGGCGGACACGCGACGCGTCGTCTGCAACTCCCAGATAAAGGAGTTCTTCTCTCCCATTAGCCGCCCGAGATCATCAGGCAGCAACCGGCGGGTTTCGTCGGACACCCGGATGAAGTAGCGCCCATCGGACATCGCCGCGATGCTCTGCTCGTTGCGAAATATCTGAATTTCGACGAACTCACCGCCGTTGGCTGCGGCTATTTTTTGCACGGCCAAACCGACATTCACCGTAATCTGCGGGATGCGTTTGCGCAGCCGCTCCGGCAGGTTTTCGTCGATGCGCTGACTGGCCGGTGGATGCTCTTCGCCATCCTCGATGCCGAGCAGAATCAATCCGCCAGCCGCATTTGCGAACCCGACGCAATCACACGCCAATCCATCCGCATCCTGATGCTTGCCGAGCACATAGCGGAGCGACTTCTGGTCGAGGATTTGGCCTTCGGTGCTCATCGCGTGTCGTTTTTCTAAGCAAATAAGAACCCGCTGCAAATACGTTCTTTATGAGCTTTGTCTGGTTTCAATTAATAAAAGCGGACGTGTTTGCGTGTCATGACGCCGGGCCCCAGGCGCGGGCGAGGACGCGTTGGATCTTGGCCTCGAAGGCGGGGAGCAATCCGCGCACCGCCTCCGCGTCCAGCTCCGCCACGATCCCCTCCTGCTCAGGTCGTAATGGCTGAGTGGTCCGAACGATGCTTCTTGATGGACGAATTAAACGGGAAGTTGACAGTGACCGTGGCGCACGTATGTTACCGGCAAGCTGGACTGGAAATTTCCGGTCGGCGCTGGGTCTCTGGTGAATGCCGGAGGCCCTTCGCATTTTCAGGGGAAGACTTTCAGGCCCCAGCCTTTGCTGTCGCCGTTCGGACTGCGGCGAAACTTCTTCTCCACAATATCGTAGGCGCGGTTGGGCTGGGTCGGGCGCAATACCTTGATGCCGATGGAGCGAGCCACGAGGTCGGCCAATTGAAGACCGGTTGAGTTGCTGGCTTTCGGGATCATTACCAATTCGAACGGCAGACGTTTATTCCCTTGGGTCTAATACCCCGAAGCTTGCTTCGGCTTGTTGATGGGTGAGGGTAGGAGATGGAGAGTCGTTACATTCACAAGAGTCACAACGTATCGGTTTTGATGTATCACGTGGTA
>Ga0105053_10001207_pt1 | contig 41353 bp, 34 predicted proteins | sample BON01_FD_78093 | JGI IMG/M metagenome (GOLD analysis project Ga0105053, IMG submission 78093) | Freshwater microbial communities from Lake Bonney liftoff mats and glacier meltwater in Antarctica - BON-01 | ecosystem: Environmental > Aquatic > Freshwater > Ice > Glacier meltwater | place: Lake... | reverse complement strand
AGGGACGGACCGCCGGGCCGTCCGGTTGGATCCACGAATGAAAGCCAACTGTCCTTAGTCGCGGCGGTCCCAGCGGTCCCGCCCTACCTCAATCCGAAGGACTCCACGTTACTGCCTACTAGGACGGATTTCAACCACGGAGTGGGCCGCCTTCGCGCCTCTGCGTTAAATTCCGTGTTTCTTTCCCAATCATCTCAACGCAAAGCCGCTAAGCCGCAGAGCATCCCACCCTCTATGATCGATCTTGGTGGGCTCCTGTGTAATATATCTGTGTCGATCCGTGTTGTCCGTGGTCAGGTCAATAGCTTGGTTCGGACCCGGTCGTAACAATGCGGGCAGGTTTCACCGGGGACGTAGCGTGGGTCGGATTGCTCTGATTCCTTCAAGGGCATCTGGCAGGTGAAGCAGAGGGCGGAGGCGGTTTCTTTTAACTCGGGATCGACGCCCACCCGGTAGTCAAAGACGAAGCACTCGCCCTCGTAGTGGGCGCCGCCGCACTCCTCGAAATATTTCAAAATGCCGCCGTCGAGTTGATAGACGTTTTTGAAGCCGGCCTTTTCCATATACGGGCCGGCCTTCTCGCAACGAATGCCTCCGGTGCAGAACATCACGATCGGCTGGTCTTTGAGCGTCGCGGGCAATTTTTCCACGGCACCCGGAAATTCACGAAACGTGTCGATCGCGGCCGGCACGGCTCCTTTGAAGGTGCCCATGCGCACTTCGTAATCGTTGCGCGTGTCGAGCAAGGTGAGGGGGCGGCCTTCGTCGAGCCACTGCTTGAGGGTGCGCGCGGACAATTTTTCCGTCGGCCGCTTCGCTGGATCGATGTCTTCGACGCCGAATGCGATGATCTCCTTTTTGATCTTCACCAGCATTTTGCTGAACGGCTGCTTGGCGCTGAGACTTTCCTTGGGGGTGAGCCCTGCGAGGCCCGCAACCGCCCGGAGCTCAAACATCAGCCCGTCGGCGGCGGAGCGGGTGCCGGCGACGAAGAGATTGATCCCCTCGGGACTCAACAAGATCGTGCCCTTGAGCTCGGACGTCACGGTCAGGGCCAGCAATCGCGCCTTCAGCTCGGGGAGATCGGCCAGAGGGGTGAATTGGTAGACTGAAAGGTTGATGAACTCGGGCATAAGCAGCACCAATAATAACCGCAGGTGATCAGCAGATTCAAGTCTGGGGGCGGGGCAGCCCCAAATCCACCAAGGAGGGAGGAGGTTTTTACAGGCGGAAGCCGTGATGAACGGACCGGTTGAATCGCTCTGTTCTCTCCGTGGTCCCCTGTGGAAATTATCGGGATCGATCCGCGTAATCCCCGGTGAAAGACTAACCTCACCGGAAGGTTGGCCACAAAAAGCACGAAAACTTAAGGCGATCCATTTTAACAAAATAGCGGAGCTTGCCTTGCACGGGGGTTGCCGCGCTCATGCTGGAGATGAAGCCGCATATCAAACTTGCCGAAACGACCACGCCGGATGGCAAGCGTCTGACCCTGCACCAACACGACGGCGATTTCAGCCTGCGGATCGATGGACGCGATTTGATGCATTCGTCGGTCTCGGCGTCGGAGCTTCACCTCGGCGAACTGGCCGTCGAGCAGATCGCCGGGCCGGGGAAGGCGCGCGTCCTGATCGGCGGGCTCGGCATGGGATTTACGTTGAAAAGCGTATTGGCGGGGGCGGGACCGCAGGTGGAGGTAATCGTGGCGGAGTTGATCCCGGAAGTGGTCGAGTGGAACCGAAGTCACCTGCGCACCCTCAACGGGGCGTTGCTCGATGACCCCCGCGTCACCCTGCGGATCGACAATGTCTGCGCGCTGTTGGGCAAGGCGCCTCCGGGCTATTACGACGCCATTCTGCTCGATATCGACAACGGTCCGACCGCGATGGTGCAGGCGGGCAACGCGAAACTCTACGATCAGAAGGGCATTCGGCGGATCATCAAAGCACTGAAGGTCGGCGGGCGCGCGGCCATCTGGTCAGCGAGTGTCGATCAAGGCTTTGCTCGGCGGCTGAAAAAAGAGTCGGTGAAGGTCGAGGCGATCGCTGCGAGACTTCACGCCAACTCGCGCCGGAGCACTTACACGATCTACGTCGCAGACAAGAAGGAGAAAGTCGTGGCCGAGAGCCCGCCAGAGGAAACGACGAGTTGAGGCCGAGATCGGCGGTTGGCCGTCGGGACGGGGGACTGCCGGGGTCGAATCGGGCCAACTTCGTTGGTCATTTCGCAAATGCTCCTTGCCAGTGAGTGGCGGGGTTTGTTTCGCTGATGCCTTCACATGGCTTACGACTGGCTAAAAGGAGTTGAGGATGAGTATGACGTGATCGTCATCGGCAGCGGCTTAGGCGGATTGACCGGCGCCAATTATCTGGCGAAAGCGGGTCACAAGGTCTTGCTGCTCGAGCACCACTACCAATACGGGGGCCTCGCCACGTGGTTCCGCCGCAAAGGTGGCCACATCTTTGATATTTCGCTGCATGGTTTTCCGGCGGGGATGAAGAAGAGCTGCCGGAAGTATTGGACCAAGGAAATTGCTGACTCCATTCACCAGCTGAAGGACATTCGTTTCGTGAACCCGCAGATGGATGTGTGGACGACCTTCACCCGCGAGGATTACACCCGGGTGTTGGTGGAGCAGTTCCAGTTGGAGCCTGCGACCATCGAAGCGTTCTACGATCACCTCCGGGCGATGAATTTCTACGACAAGAACACCGAGACCACCGGCGAGATGTTCGCGCGATTCTTCCCCGGGCGGCCCGATGTCCACCGGTTGTTGATGGAACCGATCACCTACGCGAACGGTTCGACGCCGGAAGACCCCGCGATCACTTACGGGATCGTCTTCTCCAATTTTATGGGCGCGGGCGTCTTCACGTTTCAGGGCGGGTCTGATCTGCTGATCAAGAAGATGATCGATGAGCTCAAGGCCAACGGCGTCGAGTGCCGCAAACATGTCCTCGTCGATCGCATCCATGTCGAAGAGCGCGACGGGCGAAAAGTCGCCGCGGGCGTGGTGGCGGGCAACGGGCGTGTGATCCGGGCGAAAGCGGTTCTCTCCAACGCAAATATCAAGAACACCATTTTCAGCCTCGCTGGAAAAGAGAACTTTACTCCCGAGTATCTCGCGGAGGCCGAGGCGGTCCGCATCAACACGAGCTCGTGCCAAGTCTATTTCGGCATCCGCAAAGGCGAGTCGATTCCGCACATCGGCGATCTCGTGTTCACGTCGGAAGCCCCGGTCTACAGTAGCTCAGAACTGGTCGATTTCCACACGACCAGCCGCACCTTTTCAGTTTACTATCCCGACACCCGACCCGGCTCCGATCGCTACACCGTCGTAGCTTCGCTCAACGGGAAATATCCCGACTGGAAGACCCTCTCCGAAGAGGACTACGCGAAGAATAAGCAACGCCTGATCGACAAAGCCTTGGCCTCGCTGGAGAAATACATTCCCGGCGTGACGGCGAAGATCGACTGGATGGAGGCCGCGACTCCGCGCACGATCGAACGCTTCACCACCCATTTCAAGGGCACTTCTTTCGGCACGAAGTTTGAAGGTCTCAAGGTCTCGATGGATCTCCCTGAACAACTGCCCGGGCTCTATCACGCCGGCAGCGTTGGCATCATCATGTCCGGTTGGCTCGGCACGATTAACTACGGCGTCATCACTGCGAACAAGATCGACAAACGCTTGTATGAAGAAGCGAAGGCAAAATGAAGATTGTTACCGCTGAAAAGCTCGCTCCTCTTCGAGAAGAAAGCGATGAACTTACGGCAATTTTCGCCACGATCATTAAGCGCGCTTGAGAAAATGCGGATCGGCCGCAGTAATCATCCTCCCAAGGAAGACGCATCTTGAATACCTCCTGCTCCATTCATCGTTCAACCTTCGCATTTTAATGTCCGACGTTACCGACCTCATTCCGCATCGTCCTCCGTTCCTGTTCGTCGACCGTATCGTCAGTGAAAGCGCCGACGGTCTCGTGGCCGAGCGCACCTGGCGGGCCGAAGAGGATTTCTACCGAGGCCACTATCCGGATGCGCCGATCACCCCCGGCGTGCTCCTCTGCGAATCAGTGTTTCAGACCGGCGCGTTGTTTATGGCGAAACAAGCGTTGGCCGCAGGCACGCAACCCGGCGAGGGGGTGCCGCTCCTCGCGAAGATCAGCGATGTGCGCTTCCGCAATCCAGTCTATCCCGGCGACACCGTCCACATCGAAGTGCAGCGCAAGGAAGCCATGGGCGGCTTCACGATGATGAGCGGCAACGTCAAGAAGACCGACGGCACGCGAGTGCTGAATGTGAATTTCGCGGTCGCGTGGAAAACCCCGGAAGGCCAACGATGAGTGAGCGGAAAAAAAAGGGCTGTTTGGGCAATGTCGCGGTTTCGGGACCGCGACTGGCCGGCACGTGGTTTCGCTTCGCGTCGGCAAATTGGGAAAGAGTGCTCCCAAATTCTAGGCGGATCTCTGAACGGGTCGCCCTTCTTCATTCCCAGCCCTCTCATCATGTCTGATTTCCTCCAACTCACCGGTAAAACTATCCTCGTCTTTGGCGTGGCCAACCGGAAGAGCGTGGCGTGGTTTATCGCCAAAGCACTTGAGGAGGCGGGGGCCAAGGTGGTCTTCAGCGTGCGATCCGAAACGCGGAAGGAGTCGTTGGCGAAGCTGCTCGGAGATCGGCCGGTGTTTGTCTGCGACGTGGAGGACGAAACCGCTGCGGAGCGGCTGGCCGCTGAGGTCAAGGCTGCCGGACACGACCGGCTGCACGGGATCGTGCATTCCATCGCTTTTGCGAACTACCTTGAGGGGTTTAAGCCGTTTCACGAAACCAAGCGCGCTGACTTTATCCAGGCGAATACGATCTCGTCGTTTTCTCTCGTCGAGATTGCGCGCGCGTTCAAGCCCTTGCTCGATCTCGACGCGTCGGTGGTGACCATCGGCATCTCGTCCCTGCAAGTGACGCCCGACAACTACGGTTACATGGGGCCGATCAAAGCCGCGCTCGAATCAACTGCACGGTTTCTCGCGAAATCCTTCAGTGCCGACACCGCCGTCCGCTTCAACATCGTCGGCGCCGGGCCTCTCAAGACGAGTGCGTCGGCGGGGATTCCGGGCTATCTTGAGAGCTATCTTTTTACCGAGAAACTGACGTTTCGAAAACGTAATCTCTCGACTGATGAGATCGCCCACACCACGCTTTTTCTCCTCAGCCCGCGCAGCAGCGGGATCAATGGCACCACCGTGGTGGTCGACGCGGGCTTGGGCTCCAATTTTTACGACAAGGACATCGTTCGGCTGGCGATGCGCCCGGAACGATAAGTCATGCGCTTTCACCACACTTGCATCGAATCACTCGGCGTTGCCTTGCCCGACGAAGTGCTGACGTCGACTGAGATTGAACGCCGCCTGCAACCACTCTACGAACGCCTGCGGTTGCCCGAGGGGCGCCTCGAGTTGATGACCGGCATTCGCGAGCGTCGCGTGTGGTCGGCCAACACTCAGCCCTCCGACGCGAGTGCGGCAGCCGGACGCGCCGCCTTGGCCAAGTCGGGCCTCACCGCCGCTCAGGTGGAGTTGTTCATCCACAGCGCCGTGTGTCGCGACATGCTTGAACCCGCCACGGCCTCCTTCGCGCATCGCAAGATTGGCCTACCGCCGACCGCGCAGATTTTTGATGTGTCGAACGCCTGCCTAGGTTTTCTCAATTCGCTGACGATTGCCGCTGGCCTGATCGAGTCGGGGCAGATTCGTTGCGCACTTGTGGTGTCTGGCGAGAATAGCCGTCCGCTGGTCGAGGAGACCCTGAACATTCTCAATACGCGACCGCTCGACCGAAACGGCATCAAGCCGTATTTCGCCAACCTGACCATCGGTTCGGGTGCGGTGGGAGCGGTGGTCTGTCACGAATCGTTGGTGAAGGGGAGGGCGCACCGGCTCGTTGGGGGAGTGGCACGCGCCGCGACTGACCACAACGAGCTTTGCCAAGGAGACACGCACGGCGACGATTCACTGGCAATGCAGACCGATTCTGAGGCCTTGCTGATTGCTGGCGTGGCGTTGGCACAAGAGACGTGGAAAGATTTTACCGCCACGATCGGCTGGTCCGCCGATGAGATCAGCCGATTCATCTGCCACCAAGTTGGCAGTATTCACCGACGCAAATTGTATGAGGCGCTCGGGCTCGACCTAGCGAAGGATTTTTCGACCTTTGAGACGCTCGGCAACACCGGTTCGGTGGCTTTGCCGGCGACCCTGGCTGCGGCGGTGGCCGCCGGGGCAGTGCAGGAAGGGCAGAAAGTCGGGTTATTGGGGATTGGCAGCGGGCTCAATTGCCTAATGCTCGGGCTCGAGTGGTAGGCTCACCCCTGCACCCACCACGGACCGACGAGTTATCCACCTCATGACGAAAGCCCCTTCGCACCCGGGTTGGTTGCAGCAACTCTACCCCTTCGCGCCCCATTCCTTTGCGACCCCCCGTGGAGCGAAGATGAACTACGTCGACGAAGGCGAGGGCGACGAAGCCGTCCTGATGTTGCACGGGAATCCTACGTGGTCATTTTATTACCGCGAACTGATTCAGGCGGTCGCGCCCACCCTGCGCTGCATCGCGCCCGATCACATCGGCATGGGGCTTTCCGAAAAGCCCCAACACTACTGCTACACGCTGGCTACGCGCATCGCCGACATCGAGGCCCTCGTGGTCTCGCTCCGACTCAAGCGGGTGCATCTCGTGGTCCACGACTGGGGCGGCGCGATCGGGTTTGGGTTTGCCGTTAGGCATCCCGAGTTGATTGGAAAAATTGTGGTGCTCAACACCGCGGCGTTTTCATCACTCCGAATTCCGGTGCGGATCGCGGCCTGTCGGTTTCCGTTAATCGGACCACTAGCGGTGCGGGGCTTGAACGCTTTTGCCGGACCGGCCATCTCCATGTCGATGCATCGCCGCGATATGAGCGAGGACGAGAAGCGCGCCATGTTATTGCCTTACGATTCGTGGGCCAATCGCGTGGCCGTGAATGGCTTCGTGCAAGACATTCCGATGTGCCCGAGGCATCACTCGTGGGCCGCGCTGGATGCGGTCAGCGAGGGCCTAGCGCAGTTCACGAAAAACCCGATGCTGATCGTGTGGGGTGGGAAGGATTTTTGCTTTAACGACCACTTCTTTAAAGAGTGGACCAAACGGTTTCCCGACGCGGAGACCAAGTATATCGCGGACGCCGGACACTATGTGCTGATGGACGCCGCAGAGGAAGTGGTGCCGCCGATCGCAGAATTCCTGACGGCGGTGACGGCCGAAGTCGGAGCTCAGGCGCGAGCGTAGAGTTCGCCGAGTTCGCGCAGATAATTCGCGCTGTTGCGGTGGAGCGATTCGAGCTGGGCTGCGGAGTAGCGCCATCGCCAGTTTCCCGCCGCCACGCCCGGGGTATTCAGTCGGGCGTCGGAACCAAGACCGAGCAAATCCTGCAGAGAAAACACCGCGAGATGACTTACCGCGGCATAACCAGCACGCACGAAATCCCAGTTGATCTCGCGGCCATCGATGCGGAAATAGCGGCGCACGTGATCCTGGGTTTTCTTGTCGGCCTGGAGATACCAACCGAGGGTGGTGTCGTTGTCGTGGGTGCCGGGATAGACGACGTTGTTCGCCGAAAGCTGGTGCGGCAGGTAGGTATTGTCGCTCTCGCCGCCGAAAGCGAATTGGATAATCGCCATACCCGGGAGGCCGGTGGCCTGACGGAGAGTGTGAACTGAAGGAGACAGTTCGCCGAGGTCTTCCGCGATCAACCGGCAATCCGGCAGGGCGTGCTTGACGGCCTCGAAGAACTCGAGCCCCGGACCTTTTTTCCAATGGCCCGTTTTGGCCGTCGTGGCCTCCGCCGGCACCGACCAGTAAGTGTCGAATCCGCGAAAGTGATCGATCCGGATGATGTCACACATCAAAAAATTAGCGCGTAGGCGATCGAGCCACCAAGCATAACCATCCGCCGCGTGTTTCGGCCAAGCGTAGAGGGGATTGCCCCAGAGTTGTCCGTCTGCGGAAAAATAGTCTGGCGGCACACCCGCGACCGCGAGGGGTTCCCCGGTCTTTTGGTCCAATTGAAACAACTCCGGCGCCGCCCAGACATCGGCGCTGTCGCGCGCGACGAAGATCGGCACATCTCCGATGATTTCGATCTCGAGTGCGCGGGCTTTCTCGCGAACGGCCTGCCATTGGCCATAGAAGAGATACTGGAAAAAAGCGTAGGCTTCGGCCCGCGCCGCGCCCTTCTTTAACAGAGGAGATTTTTGGGCGTCGCGGAAGAATCGGACTGAGGCCGGCCATTCCCACCAAGGTTGCCCCAGAAATTGATCCTTGAGGGCCATGAAGAGCGCGTAGGGCTCCAGCCAGGCTCGATGCTGCTTTTGGAATTTCTCAAAATCACCGTAGGGCAACTTGCGGGGGTTCTTGGCGTAATTGGCGGCGGCCGTAAACAAGGCCGGCCACTTGGTGGTGTAGAGCGCCCCAAAATCGACGCCGGTTTCGGGCAGAGTGAGCAAGGGCGCGAGATCAACGTCGGTGAGCAAGCCCGCGCGCTGGAGGGCCACCAAATCAATCAGGTAAGGATTGCCGGCGGCAGCCGAGAAACACTGGTAGGGCGAATCACCGTAGCCGGTCGGGCCGAGGGGACACACTTGCCAGGAGCGAATCCCCGCATCTTTCAAAAACCTCAGCAGACTGTCGATCGATTCATCGAGGACGCCAACACCTTGAGTGCTCGGCAAGGAGGTCGGATGCAAGAGCAGCCCAGCTGAACGTTGGTTCAACCAATTGAAGAGCGGTGGGCGAAGCGCGGGCATGAAGTTTGGGAACCGAGGCTTGCGAACAACCAAATATTAAACATAATATCTATTGTGCGTTTTTAATTAATCAACGGGCAGGGCCCCAACGGTTTGTAAATGGGTAATAAATGAAAATGGGTCGACCGACTACGGACTCAGCCGGCACATAGCCCCAATACCGCCCATCCATGCTGTTTTCCGAATTATCGCCCAACGCGAGGAAATGATCTTTCGGCACTGTCATCGTGCGACCTTCCGCCAAACTGAGTTGGTTTTGATAACCGACGTAGTGCTCCTCGCGTCGCGCATTTTTAGCGAACGCGGCCGCGCCGGTAATCGGCTGACCGTTGCGATATAAAGTGTAGTCTTTGATCTCGAGCGTGTCCCCCGGTCGACCCACGAGCCGCTTCACGTAATACTGATCAATTTGCCGGCCGCTCTGCTGATCCTTCATGTGCGGACTGTCGATCAGGCCGGTTCGAAAGACAAACCCCTGCCCCACCGATGGCCGGACGAAATGGTAACTCAGCCGGTCCACGAACAGTTGATCCCCGGTCATGATGTCGAACCGCAGCACGGGATCGCCTTTCTCCACGTGGCGGCTGAGCGGGATTCTCAAGACCCGGGCCTGAGCATGGCGTCCCGGATTGACGCTGATGACGCCTCGAGGAAATTCGGTGCCGGCATCGGTGAGTCCTTTGAGGTAGCGTTGCAAACCGTCGATGCCTTCAAAAAACGTTTCACGCACGATCTCGTCGAACTTGTGGAAATCCAATGGCACCGTCAGTTTCGCGGGCTCGCCGTCGACGTAGAACGTGTATTCACGAACCGTCGTCGGCAGCACCAGCCAGTTATGACCCTTCGCGATCGTGTAAGCCATCTCACCGTTCTCAAAGAAATCGGCTGACACCGATCCGGATTTCGGTGCGGTGGCTTCACGGCGTTGGGCCCCGAAGGCGACCATGCGAAAAAGGCGGTTGACGATGCCGGGCGCATCACCGTTCGGCAGAAAGTTCTCTGCGGTCATCCCATAATAGCTCGGCCACATTGAATTGGTCGGGATCTTGAACGGCTGAATGAAATACGCTCGAAAGCCCAGAATAATAATGGCCGCCACGAGGAAAAACTCGACGTTCTCGACCAGCGAACTCTTGGGATAATGCGTGCCGCCGAGTCGGCGGAGCACTTCCTCAAGCGACTCGATTGCCAGTTTTAAGCGCGAGGTTTCCGCATGGTTGCGCAGCAGCTGCCGCAGATCGGCGGTGTGCTTCTGCAGCTCCTGCAACTCCGACCCGCTGAGCACGTCGCGACGATAATGAAAGACCTTTTCTGCGAGCTCGATCCATTGACCGGCATTGGCGCGCATCTTGCGGTCATGGGAGGCGAAAATTCCAAACACGGGCGTCGGGGTTTAGTTGGTTTTAAGGACCTTGATAAAAGCATCCGAGGGAATGGAAACGCGACCGAACTGTTTCATCTTCTTTTTGCCTTCCTTCTGTTTGTCGAGGAGTTTGCGTTTGCGGCTGATATCACCGCCATAGCACTTCGAAGTCACATCCTTGCGCATTTCCTTCACGTTGTCGCGGGCAATAATCTTGCCACCGATCGCGGCCTGAATCGCAACTTTGAACATCTGAGGAGGAATGATCTCCGCGAGTTTCTCGCAGAGATCGCGCCCCTTTGCTTCCGCTTTTTCGCGGTGGACAATCGAGGCAAAGGCATCGACCGGCTCGGCGTTGACTAAAATCTCCATTTTTACGAGATCGGCTTCCTGATACTCACCCAGCTCGTAATCCATCGAACCGTAGCCGTGCGTGATACTCTTCAGCCGGTCGTTGAAATCGACGAGGATTTCGTTCAACGGCAAGGTGCAGGTGAGCATCACCCGATGGGCATCAAGAGTATCGGTGTGATCGATCGAGCCTCGTTTTTCCAAGATCAATGAGAAGATGTCGCCCATCGAGGTGTTTGGAATGTGCAGCGACGCAGTAATCGTGGGCTCGCGAATTTCTTCGATCGTGCCCGGATCCGGGAAATTAACGGGGTTGTCGACTTCGCGGATGTCTCCGCCATGCGTCACCACGTGGTAGATCACGCTCGGGTAAGTCGAAATAATGTCGACGTCGTGCTCCCGGCGAATGCGCTCCTGGATAATTTCCATGTGCAGCAGGCCGAGGAAGCCGCAGCGAAAGCCAAAACCGAGGGCGACCGACGTTTCGGACGAGTAAACAAACGCCGCGTCGTTCAAGCGCAGACGCGCCACCGCTGCCTGCAGTTTCTCGTAGTCCGAAGTATCGACTGGATAGAGTCCGCAAAAGACCATCGGTCGGACTTCCTTGTAGCCCGGCAGCATCTCGGTGGCTGGCTTCGTGCTCAGGGTGATCGTGTCACCCGTTTTGATGTCCGCGGGGTCCTTGATGGCCGAAACCAAGTAGCCGACGTCGCCGGCGCCGAGCGATTTCGTCTTCACCATTTTTGGCGTAAACGTGCCGACCTCTTTCACGTCGGACTTCACCCCGTTGCTCATCAACTGCATGACGTCGCCCTGCTTGATCCGCCCGGAAAAGACGCGCACGTAGGCGATCACGCCGCGATAGGAATCATAAAGCGAATCAAAGACCAAGGCGCGGGTTTGCTCGCATTCGGTCCAACGCGGCGGCGGCACGCGGGCGATCACGGCTTCCAAAATATCCTCGATTCCGATGCCCGACTTGCCACTGGCGAGAATCGCTTCCTCCGCCGGAATCGTCAGAATATCCTCCAGCTGCTGCATGCAGAGTTCGAGGTTAGCTCCGGGTAGATCGATCTTGTTGATCACGGGAATGACCTTCAGGTTCTGTCCGAATGCGAGGTGCGCATTGGCGACGGTCTGCGCTTCGACGCCCTGCGCGGCATCAATCAACAGCAAGGCGCCTTCACAGGCCGCGAGACTCCGGGAAACCTCGTAAGAAAAATCCACGTGTCCGGGAGTATCCATCAAGTTCAACTTGTAGGTTTTCCCATCCTTCGCCGGATAGAACATCGTGACCGGATGCGATTTGATCGTAATACCGCGCTCCCGCTCCAGATCCATCGAATCGAGATGCTGCGCCGTCATTACGCGCTGCGTCACCGTGTTCGTATACTCGAGAAGTCGGTCGGAAAGCGTGGTCTTGCCGTGGTCGACGTGGGCGACAATGCAAAAATTTCGTGTCAGGGATACGTCCATGGTCAGGGGCTCAACTCGTCAAGTCGGCGAATTCGGCGAAGCTTTTGACTCCCCAAGATTTTTCTGTGCGTCGGGCGAGACCGGCGAGCACCCCGCCTGGTCCCAATTCCCAAAATTCAGTTACGCCCGCGGCCGCCGCAGTGCGCATGCAGTCTTCCCACCGCACGGACGACACGACCTGATCGATCAAAGCGGTCTTGATCGCCGCAGGATCGCTGACCGTCGCCCCGGTGGTATTCGTCAGGAGTGTCATGGCGGGCGCGGAGAACGGGATCCCCTCAAGAAAAGCCGCGAAGGCCGTGCGCGCCGGCTCCATCAGACGACTGTGGTAAGCACCCGCGACATTGAGCGGCATGACTTTCTTGATGCCGCGGTCTTTCGCCGCCGCCACGGCCGCGGTCACTTTGGATTTTTCGCCCGAGACGATGATTTGTCCTGGGGCGTTGAAATTAGCCGCCTCGATTTCGAATTCATCGCAGAGCGCCTGCACCGTAGAGCGCTCCTCCCCCATGATCGCCGCCATGCCGCCGTCGGTCTGTTCGCAGGCCCGCTGCATCAGCCGTCCGCGCTCAGCGACAATTTTGAGTCCGGTGGCAAAATCAAACACGCCTGCCGCTGCGCACGCCGTTACTTCCCCGAGGCTCAAGCCCATGGCAAACGACACCTCCGGGAGCTTTCCTTGTTCCCGCAAGGCCGCGACGAGGGCACCCCCGTGGACATACAAGGCGGGTTGGCAAACCTTGGTTTGTGTCAGCTTAGCCTCCGGTCCGTCGAAGCAATGCGTGGTCAATGACCACCCCAAGACCCGGTCCGCCTCATCGAACAGGGCACGCGCCGCCGGGGATTGATCGTAGAGCGAACGCCCCATGCCAACCCTTTGTGCACCTTGACCAGAAAAGAGAAATGCCAATGCCATGATAGGAACCGGCAAGAAGATCGCCCGCCGTCATAAAATCCAAGCCCTAAAAACGCTTTAGCCGGGGGAAATACTTGGTGTCGTCGTCCGGTTTCCTTAGCGCCGACGCAATCGGACTCTGTGGCTCGCCCAGCGGGGGAACTTCCAGGGGGGCCGGGGCTGGGTTAAAAGCGGGTTCCGAAACTTCACTGAGAGGACTGGGCGGAGCGCGCAAGGATTCTCCTGGAAGCGTGAAAGCATCCCCCGAGACGAATTGAGCGAGGAAACGGCCGAAACACCGCGACCGAAGAGTCCTTCGACGCGCTCGGTTGCGATCGCGCGATTCGGCTCCGGCTCCCAACTTGATTTGCGCAACTCTTCGGCCATCAATTTTTCAAATCACGGAGCGCGTCCACCCGATTCTTGACCGACGGCGGTGGCGTCGCGACTGGCACATTTGGCCCGTCAATCTTTGGTCGTTCCAATCGGTTCGTTTCCAGCGGCGGGGCCGAGTTCTCGATCATCTTAAATTCCTCTTGCGCTTCCCGAATATTTTTCCTCTCTGGCTCGCCCCGAACATGAGAGGTCGCCCGCGGCGAAGACGGTCCAGATCGCACCGCTAATGCCCCAGCGAAGTTATGTCGGCAAGGCCCACTACGATCTGATAAAGATCCCCTTGAGGTTCATCTCGAGAGCCTGCGGATTGGGGGAGAAGCGCAAGGCGTCGGCCTTGCTGATCCGGCCCTCTTTGATGAGCCGGTAAATATCCTTGTTGAACGAGAAACTGGTGCTGTCGCCGCTGCCGTCCATGATCCCCTGCAATTTGTCGAACTGGCCCTCGAGGATGAGGTTTTTGACGGTCGCATCGGCGTTGAGGATTTCGCTCGCCGCCACGCGACCGCCGCCCTCGAGTGCGGGAATCAGCTTTTGGCAGACAAAGCCGCGGATCGATCCGGCGATCTGCCGGCGAGCCTGAAGCTGCTGCTCTGGCGGAAAAAATTCAAAGAGACGCGTGAGTGCCTGCGAGACCGTGGCTGCGTGCATCGTCGAGAAGACCAAGTGACCGGTTTCCGCAGCGGAGATCGCCGTCTCGAAGGTTTCCTTGTCGCGCATTTCACCGATCAGAATGATGTCGGGATTCTGTCGCAGGACGGATTTGATCGCCAAATCGAAGGTGGGCACATCGATGCCGATTTCACGTTATTGAAAGAGCGATTTAGCATCCTGAAAAGTGTATTCGATCGGGTCCTCAATCGTGACAATGTGCTTGTCCATATTCTGGTTAATCCAGTCCAGCATGGCAGCCATGGTAGAACTCTTGCCCGATCCTGTGGCGCCGAAAATCAGCAAAATCCCATCTTTGGCTTTCGCCAGCTGGAGCAGGGGCGCGGAGACCAACCCAAGATCCTCAAACGTCGGCACCTTGCTCTTGATATGGCGCATAACAATACTGACGAGACCACGCTGGTGAAAGCCATTGACGCGGAAACGGCCGACGCCCGCCGACGAGTAAGCATAGTCGACCTGCCCATCCGACTCCCACTTCGGCAAGAACACCTTGGGGCAATGCTCCTCGATGAACGCCTGCGCCTCCGGACTAGTGATCGGATCCATATCAACCGGCTTGAGGCTGCCCGATAGACGGACGTAGCCAGGCTTGTTCGACTTGATGATAACGTCACTCGCACCGCTTTCCACAGCTAGCTTGAGAAGGTCGTTGATGATTTCGGTGTGAGGAGTCATGGGGAATTGGCAAAAAAGCGTTGCGGATTCCTTAATTGGCCCTGCTTTGTTCAGCAAGGCAACAATGCCGCTCTCCCGCAATGAAACAACTCTCGCTCACCGGCACGCTCACGGCCCTCGTGACGCCGTTTAATCAGCAGAACGTCGATTTCGACGATTTGCGGAAGCTCATCGAATTTCAAATCAAAGGGGGCATCGACGGCCTCGTTCCTGTGGGCACCACCGGCGAGTCACCGACGCTCACCCACGGCGAACACATGGAAGTCGTGCGGGCTACCGTCGCCCAAACTCGCGGACGGGTGCCGGTCATCGCCGGAACCGGATCTAATTCGACGCGCGAAGCTGTCGCGCTCACCAAACTTGCTCACGAGGCGGGTGTCGACGGCATGCTGGTCGTCGCGCCGTATTACAACAAGCCGAGTCAGGAAGGCCTGTTCCAGCATTTCTCCGCGATCGCCGAGGCCACGAATCGCGCGATGGTGCTCTACTCCATCCCCAGCCGCTGCGGCATCGAGATCGGCGTCGACGTCGTGGTGCGGTTGCGCGCTAAGTATCCGCACGTCCGTTACATCAAAGAGGCTGGCGGTTCAGTCGATCGGGTTGACCAACTCAAGCAAGCACTAGGTCGCGACATCACCGTCCTGAGCGGCGACGATTCCCTCACCCTGCCCTTCATCGCCGCCGGGGCCGAAGGCGTGATCAGCGTCGCCGCTAATCTTTTTGTGCGCGAAGTCAGTCGCCTGGTGAAGGCCGCCCGGGCTGGCGAACTCGCCAAGGCGCGCAAGCTGCACGAAAAGCACTACCCAATCTTCAAGACCTTGTTCATCGAGCCCAATCCGGTCCCGATCAAGATCGCATTGCAGCGCGCCGGGATCATCCAGTCGGCGGAGGTCCGCCTCCCACTCTGCGGTCCCACGGCTGCCAATCTGAAGGCGCTCGAGGCGGTTCTGGAAACTTACGGTAAGTGACCACCATGCCACTCAACATTGCATTGATCGGCTCGCGCGGACGCATGGGCCAAACCATCGCGAACCTCGCTCCTGAGTGTGGAGCCAGCATCGTCGCAGCGATGGATGTCGGCGACGATCTCGCCACGGGAATGTCCCAAGGGGACGTGGTGATCGACTTCAGCTTTCACGAAGCGACCGCCGATGTCATCCGACTGGCGATCGAGCTGAAGAAGCCGTTGGTGATTGGCACGACCGGGCATTCGGCCGAGCGGCGCGCTGAACTTTTAAAAGTAGCCGCGCAGGTTCCCTGCGTGTGGGCCGGCAATTATTCGGTCGGCGTCAATCTGCTCAACGCGCTGACCCAGCAGGCGGCCCAAGTGCTCTCCATCGACTACGATGCCGAGGTCGTCGAAATGCATCACCGATTTAAAAAAGATGCTCCTAGCGGCACGGCTGCGCGGCTGTTGGAAATCATTCTCGCAGCGCGTAACCTCGGAGGCGAAGCCCTCCGGCATGGGCGCGAGGGCATCACCGGTGAGCGCACCCAGACCGAAGTCGGCGTGCATGCGCTCCGCGGCGGCGATGTCGTCGGCGAGCACACCGTCATATTTGCCGCGCTTGGTGAACGCTTGGAATTGACGCACAAGGCGACGGATCGCGCGATCTTTGCTCGCGGTGCTCTGCGAGCTGCCCAATGGCTGCAGGGGCAACCCGGGGGCATCTACGACATGCAGGATGTGCTCGGTCTGAATTCGGCGCGCTCATGATCACCTCGATTCAAGGAGTCCTCACGTCGGCGACGCCGCTCCATGCGATCATTGAGCTAAACGGTTTTGGCTATGAGGTCAACATCCCCGTTACCACCGCGGAAAAGCTGCCGCAGCTCGGCTCGGTGGCGAAGCTGCACACGCTCGTGGTTTACCGAGAGGACTCGCAAACCATGTACGGTTTCGCGTCGACGGCGGAGCGGGATTTCTTCCGCTTGATGATTGAGCACGTCAGTGGTGTGGGTCCGAAGGTCGCCTTGACCATCATGAGCAAACTTTCCCTGCCCGCGCTCGAAAGTGCGATCCAAGCCGGAGACGTGGCGACACTTTCCCAGTGCCCAGGCATCGGTCGGAAGACGGCCGAGCGTTTGATTGTTGAGCTCAAAAGCAAAGTCAGCGGCACCGTTCATTCCCTGACTGCGGGCAGCGCAGGTGGGGTTGCGACGACCGGCGGCAGTCGCCATAACGATGCCGTGCTCGCGTTGACCGCCCTAGGCTATAAAACCGCCGATGCCGACAAGGCGGTGCGGCAGGCCGCGCTCGCGCTTGGCGCCGAGGCGAGCACCGAGGCCCTGATCAAGCGCTCGTTGAATTAGCGCTGAAACTGGAAGGCGGTCATCTCGACCTTGCCTTCGAACGGACGGCGGCTGCGGAACGTGCGCGACGGCTCGATTGCGGCTGGGCGGACCTGAAATGAAAAATCGCCGGTCTCGACCGGGACTAATTGGACTTGATTCATCCAATCAAACGGATCGCGCCCATCACGCGCAAACAAGGGGCGCGTCGAGTGGTCGATCGAGAGATCGTCAACAGTCCTGGGGATGAACACCGTCTGCAAAACTTCGCGTTCCCGCGACAGCCCCGGCAACGGCAGCGCGACCTGCGAGAAACGAGGTTCGGACTCCGCGACGACCGCGGTGGCCACGACCGGACCCTCCAGCAACGTTGGCGGCTCGACCGGACTATTCGAGGGGCTTACCAAGATGAAGGCGACGCAGGCCGCAGCGGTGAGTGCTCCCATTCCCGCATACCACGCGGGATGGTGCTGGCGGGACGGCGAACGGGACAGGTCCACCTTGGTCCGCCCGGAGGCCACTTGGGGCGCGAAACTTCCGGCCAACTGGGAGCAGCCTTGGTGGATCCGGCAATACTGCCGATAGATTTCACGCCGTTCGGGATTCTGCTGGATCTCTGCCTCCAACTGGGATGCTTCCCCCAACGTGATCTGATGATCAACGTAGAGATTAAGTAGTTCGATGAATTTGGTCTGGGTCATTTTACTTGAAGTCCTCTCCGAGCTTTCCGCGCAGGCTCTCGCGAGCTCGCGCAATCCGGCTCTTCACTGTGCCCACCGAGATTTGGAGCACCTCGGCGATTTCCTCGTAAGAAAGATTCTTGATATTGCGGAGCGTGAGAATCTCCCGGTGCTTGGCGTTGAGTCGGGCCATGCCCTCGGCGATCCGATCGACAAACTCTTGTGTTACCGTAATGTCGTCCGGGGTCTCCAACTCTGCGGGGATCACATCCGCGAGGGTCATGTCGCCATCCGGGCCGATCGGTTGGTCAAACGACACGCTCTTGTCCCGCTTGCGTCGCCACCAATACCAATAGCGGTTGCGGGCCAAATTGGTCGCGATCTGGTAAAGCCACGTCGAAAAGGCTGAATCGCCTCGGAAATTTACGAGGCCCCGGTGGGCGCGGATAAAGGCGTCTTGGGTGACTTCCTCGGCGTCTTGGGTGTTGCGCAACAGCTGGTTGACCATCGAATAGATGCGCCCCCAATAGCGGGACACCATTTCATCGAAGGCGCTTTGGTCGCCATTCTTGAAACGGTCCACTAACAATCGATCGAGAGCCACTTCCTGTGCTTTGGTAGACATGCGTTCAGCTTGGCTCTGATCCGCGTATTTTTGAATTGTTCCCAATATTTGTGTGAGTGAAAGCGACGAATACGGCTCCCCAGATCAGTGGTCAATTGAAACGCCGCCTTTACGTGACAGAAATTTCTTGCCATCTTCACCGGTCAAAACCTATTTCGCACTCTTCCAGTAGCTTGGGTTGGTAGCTCAATGGTAGAGCAGCGTCCTTTTAAGTCGTTGGTTCTGGGTTCGAATCCCAGCCAACCCACCAAACTGCAAATTCTTTACTCCTCCCGGCTTCCTTGCCTATGAAACGCCTCATAATAATTGAAGATCAAACCGCCATTCGGGAGATGTTGGTGGAGATTCTTCGGCTCGACATTAACTACGAACTCGTCGGGGAAAGCGGCGACGGCCAGGAAGCCCTCGCCCTCTGTCTGGAGGTTAAGCCCGATTTGATCGTGCTCGATGCGAAGCTGCCGGGGCTAAACGGCGTCGATATTCTTCGCCGGTTGGTCAAACGCCTCCCGTCGGTCCGGGTGCTCGTCTTTTCTGGACATGAAAACCCCGTCCTCGTGCGGGAGATGTTGGCAGCCGGAGCCCACGGGTTTGTCGAAAAAACGGCCGGATTGTTCGAATTCAAGAGGGGCCTCGAAACCGTCGCCAACGGCGGCACCTACTTTGGGCCGGCCGTCGCCTCTCTCCTGCGCAACGTGCTCGCCAACCCCGCCGCAAGGAGCGCGGCTGACTTTTTGACCGATCGGGAACGGGAAGTCCTCCAGCTCGTGGCCGAGAGCTACAGCACCAAGGAAATCGCGGCCAAATTGGGCATCAGCGTCAAGACTGTGGATAACCACCGCACGAACCTGATGCGGAAGCTCAATCTGCACAACGTCGCCAGTCTGACCCGCTATGCCCTTGAGATTGGTCTGATCGAGCCCAAGAAAATCACGTAATAGCCTTGCGACACCCAGTCCTCTCGCAATATCTGTATCGGATCAACCTTCCCCCCTTTCCATGAATATTGCTTCGAAGAAACTATTTTTAGTGATCGCCTGTGCCGCCGTGTTTCTCACCGGCTGCCGCAAGAAGCCGCTCCGGCCCGATCCGAGCGCCACAGTTTTAGGCAGTGGCAGCGGGTTCGACAACTCGCTCAACCCGATGGACATCTCAACGGCAGCCCCCGGAACGATGCTCGAAAGTCGCGACGGCGGTTTCGACATGAACAACCAGATGCGTGGAGTGTTGCAGGCCGTCTACTTCGACTTCGACAAATCCAGCATCAAGGCGGCCGAACGCAGCAAGCTTGAAGCCGCCGCCCTCTATCTTCGCGATAACCCCACGCACCGTCTTTTGATCGAAGGTCACTGTGATTGGCGCGGCACTGCCGAATACAACCTCGGTCTGGGCGACCGTCGGGCAGGAGCGGCTAAACAATTTCTCGGCACCCTCGGGGTTTCCGCTGACCGGCTCGAAACCCTATCGAAGGGCAGCCTCGAAGCCGCGAAGAACGCCGAATCAGGCGCCGCGGCCAATGACCGCCGCGTCGAGCTAGTCGTCATCAAGTAACGATCCACTCTTCTTGCCATGCGAGGGAACCCCGGCGAAATCTGGGGTTCTTTTTTTTGCGTAAGAGCAACGGATCCGTGGGTCGAGCAAGCACTCGGGCCCGACTTAGCGCATCGGCTTCCTCGGCGCACAGGTAGTTGCAGTGGGCGCAAAAAAAGGAGCCTCATCGGAGGCTCCTTCAGAATCAGGTTGAGGATCAACCGTGCGCGGTCCGTCGAAGAATTTCTTCAATCGTGGTGATCCCCTTCTCCATCACCGCAAGATCGAAACTTTCATTGGGCGCATGCAAGTTGTCCTGAGGCAGGAAGAGTCCGAGGAGAATCGCGTCGAGATTCAGCTCCTTCTTAAGATCGGCAATTAAGCCCACGCTGCCGCCTTCGCGCAGATACAACGGAGCACGACCCCAGATCTCGGTGACAGCCTTGTGCGTCGCGCGAAAGGCCCGCGCCAGCACGGGCGATTGATCCGCTGGCGTGTTGCTCCGATCGGGCGGCACTACCACGTAAGGAGTCGCTTCGTGACCATCCGTGATTTTGAGCTTCAATCCGGCCGGCACCCGTTCGCGGATCGCCTTAAAAATGATCGCTTTCATCTTCTCCGGCTCCTGATTCGGCACCAGCCGGCAGCTAACTTTAACTCGCGCCTTTGTGGGAATCACCGTCTTGGAACCCTCGCCCTGGTAGCCACCGCCGAATCCATTGAATTCGAGGGTGGGCAAAAACCGGATCGCCTCAAACGGAGTGTAGCCCGGTGGCACATGGAATTTCTCCACGCCGAGAAACTTGGCGAAGGCCTCTTCGCTCAACCCGAGTCCCTTGAGTTCTTCGCGCTCCCATGGCTCGACATCGATCACATCGCCGTAATATCCGGGAAGGTTGACCCGACCGTCCGGCGTGTGCAGTGAAGCACACAATTCGGCGAGGCCCTGAATCGGATTCATCACCATGCCACCATACATGCCTGAATGCAGATCCATCCGCGCGTTGCTCAACTCGAGCTCAAAACAAGCCATGCCGCGTAATCCGACCGTGATCACCATTTGATCGGCGTTGGGGATTCCGGTGTCCGACAGAAATACGAAATCAGCTCCCGCCAACATGTCGCGGTGCTCTTGCAGGAATGTTTTGAAATTTTGACTCCCAATCTCCTCCTCGCCTTCGATGGCAAAGGTGATGCGGAGCGGCAGATTAGGTTCCGCCTCGAGCAAGCGGCCCACCGCCGTGATGTGGGCCATCAAAGGTCCCTTATTGTCCGCCGCACCGCGGGCGTAAATGCGTCCGTCTTTCACCGTCGGTTCGAAGGCGGGAGTCTCCCACAACTCGAGCGGATCGGGTGGTTGCACGTCGTAGTGTCCGTAGATGATCACATGCGGCCAACTCGAATCGCCGTGCCGCTTCGCCACCACCACGGGGTGTAATTTAGTCGGGACATACTCCACGGAAAGTCCGATTTCGCTCAGTAGCCCCCCCACAAATTCTCGGGCGCCTTTCATGCCTTCGGCGAAGGCAGGATCGGCGGAAACACTGGGGTGACGAAGGTATTCCTTAAGCTTAGCAACAGGGTCAAACATGGAGCCAAGCTGTGCGAATTCAGCACCTGCGCCAATCGAAAACGAGTTATTTGTAGCGACCGCGATTCGCTTGATAGAGCGCCCCGTAGCGCGGAGCAGCCTCTCGCAAGTCTTCGATGCGTGGCCCGTTGGCCGGATGAGTCGAAAGCCAAGTCGGCAATCCACTCTCACCGCTGGCCGCCACCATTTTCTGCCAAAAGGTGATCGAGGCGGCTGGATCGTAGCCCGCCTGCGCCGCATATTGCAGTCCCATCAAATCCGCCTCCGATTCGTCGCCCCGCGAATGCGGCAGCACGAGACCGACGGTCGAGATGCCGCCGTAGGCCAGCAGAAACAAATCCCTCTTCTCCTCTCCGTATTTGCTATCGACAGCCACCGCCCCCGCGGTGCCGAACAAGCCGACCAGCGCGGCTTCGGTCATCCGTTTGCCGCCGTGCCGCGCCACCACGTGGCTGATCTCATGGCTTATCACAGTGGCGAGTTCGTCGTCCGTTTCCGCCAACGCGAGCAATCCGGAATAAACACCCACCTTACCCCCGGGGAGTGCAAACGCGTTCAGCTCCGGAGAGTCGAACACCACAAACTCCCATTGCGCTCCGGGCAGCTGATTGCCCACGGCTTCGGCGATGCGTTGCCCGACCCGCAGCACGCGCTCATTGGCGATCGGATCGAGGCTAATCTTTTCCTTTTCCTTCACCGCCGCAAATGATTCCGCCCCCAACTTCATCTCCTCACCCACCGAGGTCATCACGGCATACGTCCGTCCGGTCACCGGGTTCGTGTAGCAACCCGCCGCCATGAGCAAGAGGCCAACCAGAATTGCAAGGCTGAGACGTGGCAAGAGGCGTGAGTTCATCAGACGGACCTAGGTTGCGGATCGGTTAATGTTTAAAATGGCGAATGCCGGTGAAGACCATCGTCAGGCCACGCTCGTCGGCGGCCTTGATCACTTCCTCGTCGCGAATCGAACCACCGGGCTGAATCGCACAGGTGGCCCCAGCTTCGGCGGCGGCGATGAGCCCATCGGCAAAGGGAAATAACGCTTCGCTCGCCACGACTGAACCTTTGAGGTCGAGCTTCGCCTCGCTCGCCTTCCACACGGCGATGCGGGAACTGTCGACGCGGGCCATCTGTCCGGCGCCAACGCCCAGTGTCCGCTCGCCCCGACAATAGACAATCGCGTTTGATTTGACGTGCTTGCAGATCTTCCAACCAAAGAGCATCGACGCCCACTCTTCGGGCGTGGGTTGACGCTTGGTCACCACCTTAAAGTCGGCCGGGTTCCCAAGGGTCTTGTCGCGGTCTTGCAGCAGGATGCCACCGATGACGGTGCGCACTTCTTGCAGGGTGTCGGCGCCCAGACCGGCCTTGGCGATCATCAGCCGGAGATTCTTTTTTTTCTTCAGAATCGCCAACGCGTCGTCGCTGAAACGGGGCGCGATGATCACTTCGGTAAAAATCTCCGCAATCGTCGCCGCGAGTCCCGCGCCTAGTGTTTGGTTGACGATGATAATACCTCCGAATGGCGCCTGCCGGTCGGTGGCGAACGCGTCTTCCCACGCGGCCTCCAGCGTGTCGGCGCTGGCCACACCGCAGGGATTCGTGTGCTTGAGGATCGCCACGGTTGGCTTCTCGAATTCGCCGATCAGGTAGGTCGCCGACGTGATATCGAGAATATTGTTATAGGAGAGCGCCTTGCCTTGGAGCTGCTCGAAGTGTTCGTGGAAGGTGCCGTAAAGTGCCGCCTGTTGGTGAGGATTCTCTCCGTAACGTAGCGCCTGCGCCTTGGCAAAGCGCATCGACAGCGTCTCGGGGAAACCACTGAGGGCCGCGAGATCAGGCTCGGCGGCTTGAGCTTCGAGGAATTGCGCAATCGCGGTGTCGTAGCTCCCGGTGCGTTGAAAGACCTTCAGCGCGAGCTGGCGGCGGAGCTCGGTGAGTTCAGCGGGATTCGCCATGGCCGACAACACGTGGTCGTAGTCGGCCGGGTCGCACACCACGGTGACACTGGCATGATTCTTGGCCGCACTGCGCAGCATCGACGGCCCGCCGATGTCGATGTTTTCGATCGCTTCTTCGAAGGTGACATCCGGCTTGGCGACCGTTTCCTCAAATGGGTAAAGGTTCACCACCACGAGATCGATCAAGTCGATGTCGTTCTGTTTCGCCTGATCCAAATGCTCCTGCTTGTCGCGTCGGCAGAGCAAGCCCCCGTGAATCTTGGGATGCAAAGTCTTCACTCGCCCCTCCATGATCTCAGGAAATCCCGTGTGCTCCCCGACCTCGGTCACCGGCAGGCCCTTTTCCGCGAGCAAGCGCGCCGTGCCGCCGGTCGAGAGCAGAGTGTAGCCATGCTGATTGACGAGGACCGCAGCAAAGTCTGCCAAGCCTTGTTTGTCACTTACCGAAAGGAGAGCCAGTTTAGCCATAAGCCCTTGATTTGGGGCCCGGGGCCACTCGTCGCAAGTGCGAATCCGGCAACATGACACGTCGCACTTGCGCCCGAGGGCTTCCCGGCTCTCTTTAACGCTGTGTCCAGCTCTCACGAACTCCCCGGCCTGTCGGCCCGTCTCGACAAGCTCTGCTACCATCACGGTGGCTGCAGCCTGCCCGCCGACAAACCGCACGCGTTCGTCTACTTCGTGACAATTCATAACAGCTCCGACCACACCGTGACCCTGCTCGGACGCAAATGGGTGATCGAGAACGATGACGGTAGCCGCTTCGTGCTCGAGGGCGATAAGATCGTCGGTGAGACCCCTCGCCTTGCTCCCGGCGAGCAATTCACCTACAACAGCTATCACGTCTCTGGATCCGATGCTGTTGCCCGCGGGTGTTTTCATGGCGTCGACGAACACGGAACGAAAATCCACGTGGTTCTGCCGGAATTTGCGATGCGGATCCCGCGCGATTGAGAATAGTGTTTCCGTCGGGCGTCGCATCTGCTCCGCTCACCGTTCATGAAGTTAACTGACCTCAATCGCGACGGAGGCATTGGTGCCAACGCGAGCCTTCTCGAAATTGGCGACGTGCGCATTCTGGTGGATTGCGGCCTCAACCCGAAGCACAAGGGTCGCCGGGCCACGCCTCTGCTCGAACGGATCCGGGAGAAACCGCTCGATCTCATCATTATCACCCATTGCCACCTCGATCATATCGGCAGCCTGCCGGTGGCGATGCGCGAGCATCCCGACACGCCCGTGGTCATGACGAGCTCTAGCCGGATGCTGATCGAACGCATGCTCCACAACTCGGCCAGCGTGATGAAACGCCAGAAGGAAGAAGAGGACATCCCCGATTACCCGCTCTTCACTCACGAAGAGATCAACCGGCTCAGCAGCCGCCTCATCGGCCTCCCCTTCGGCCACGCCAAGCACTTCCGCGGAAATCGAGACGAGATCGACGTGATCCTTCATCCCGCGGGCCATGTCGCTGGAGCCGCCGGGATCGAACTCCGCCACAAACACCGCCAGATCTTCATCACCGGCGATGTGCAATTCGAGAATCAGCGCACACTCCCTGGAGCAAAATTTCCCTCTGGGCACTTCGATACTCTCATCATGGAAACCACGCGGGGTGACACCGAAAGCGCCGCCACGAGCCGTCGCGGCGACGAAATCGCCCGACTGATCACCTCGATCAACGACACCATCCAGCGAGGCGGATCCTTCCTCATGCCGATCTTCGCGCTCGGGCGGATGCAAGAAATCCTCACCGTGCTTCACGATGCGCGGAAGTTTGGCAAACTCGTCGATTGCCCCATTTTTGCCTCAGGTCTCGGCATGGATTTGGCGGACTACTTCGATGAAATTTCCCGCAAAACGAAACACATCCAATTTAGCCGCGGGGTGATCAAAGATCTGAAGGCAAAGCCCCTTCCCCGGAATATTCCTGCGGGCAAGGATCAGATACAAAACGCGCTCTATATCGTCAGCTCTGGCATGCTCGTGGAGAAAACTCCGAGCTACACCTTGGCCTCGGGTCTTGTCGGACACACCCGTAACACGATCGGCTTTGTTGGCTACTGCGACCCCGACACACCCGGCGGTAAGCTGGTCGCGACGAAGCACGGCGAATCGTTTCTTTTTGAAGCCGCCCAAGTTAAAACCAAGATCAAGGCAAAGATTGAGCGTTTCGAATTGAGCGGGCACGCCGACCGCGAGGATCTGTTGGAATTCGCCGTGCAGGCGGAGCCTCGCAGCATCGTGTTGACCCACGGTGACCAGCCGGCCCGCGATTGGTTTGTGCAACAGTTCGCGGAGAAACTGCCCAAGACCACAGTCCTCGATCCGGTTCCCGGCCAAGAATATCTGGTGTAAGTCTTCCCAGTCCTTCGTCAGGCGTCGCTCCTCGGCGCCGACGAACTAGCCGCGGACGCCTCGACTAAACAGCGAGCAAGCTCCGCAACCTAACTACGCCCACCGGATCGCCGGCGACGTAAAAGATGCGATCCATCTTGAGGTCGAACGACCGCAACGGAAACGGCGACGCGCTCAGATAATCGATGGCTCCGCCGTTTGCGAGGACCAGCGGCACGGCGGCAGCGATGTCCCACACCTTGACGTTGTGGTCAACGACCCCGTCAAAAAGTCCGATACCAACATAAGCTAAATGCATTGTGCTCGTGCCCAACGCACGAATCTTGAAATGGTCGGCCAGCACGGCGGCATGCGGGGCGTAGCGTTTGTCGTAGGGGCTGTGAAACCCGATTACGCTTTGGGGATCGAGCGCCTTCCCCTTGAGGCTTGCCACGCGATCGCCGTCATGGACCCCCCAACCCGGTCCGCCGTGGATCAACACCTTCCGGGCAAAATCATAGACGAAACCATAGACCGGTTGCCCGTCCTCGAGCAGAGCCAGCCCGATGGCACAATGAGGTATGCCCATCGCGAAATTGTTTGTGCCGTCGATGGGATCGAGCACCCAGCAATACTTGGCGGTCACCGCGATCGGACCATCCGTCTGCGTGAGCTCTTCACTGAAAAACTGGTCGTCCGGAAACTGCTCACCAAGGTCGCGGTAGATCTTCTCCGAGATCGCCAAGTCAGCTGCTGTCACCCGGGTGCCATCACCTTTCCATTGGCTTTGCACCCGACCAAAATCGCGATGAAGCAAATCGGTTTGTGCGAGCACAGCCGATCGACCGGCGGAAATGCGAGATGAGAGCAAAGAATCGTTCGACAAGGCCACACTCCACGGTGGCGGCACGGAGCCGCGACTGTCAAAGCATCCTCAGGGGCGGAAAGCGGCTTCGCCGCCACTTCCTCCGATCACGATCGCGGCCGCTTGGTCAATTGGTGCCCGCGGATCACCACCGCACCGCCCCCCAGACGATTGAGCTGATCCATCACCGCGGCGAGCTTGCTTCGCTTTGTTTCGGTCTCCGAGAACATTTCTAGCTGTTGTGGTGAGCCCTCCACGTTGGAGAACCGGACGCTGATCAAGCGCAACGGTCGGTTTCGGCGCCACCCAGCCTTGAGTAACGGCGCGACCAACGGATAGAAGGGCGTTTCGATGTCAACGGCCTGAGCGAGACTTTGACCGTGGGACTCCTGCGTGAAATCCCCGTAGCGCACCTTGATCGTCATGGTTCGCACCCGCTTTCCGTCGGCCCGAACTTTGCCCAGCAGCTCATCAATCATGCGCTTTGCCACCTGCTCGATCACGGCAGGGTCATGCACGTCTTGCCCAAAAGTCTCCTGTTGAGAATAACTTTTAGCGTCGTCGCGTTCGGTCTCCACGACCCCGTCGTCTTCACCTCGAGCGCACGCCACCATCTCCCGCCAACCACGCCCGAAGATCGCCCTCAACTGGTGCTCATCGCGCTCGAGAATGTCGCCAATTTTTATGATGCCAATTCCGCGCAACCGATCCTCGGTTTTACGACCGATTCCCGGAATTTTCCCGACCGGTAATGAGGCCAGGAAACTAGCCTCGCCGCCGGGTGGAATCAGCTCAAACCCGCGAGGCTTTCGCCATTTGGACGCGATCTGCGCCACCAACTTATTCGTCGCGATCCCCATCGATACGGGAATCTCCAACTCTCGCCAGATGAGGTTCTGAAGTTCGCGCATCGTCCGCGCGATTTCCTCTGGCGACTTCATTCCGCAGGGACTCAGATCGAGATAGCCTTCGTCGATCGAGTTGCGTTGCACGAGCGGTGTCACCGTTTCGCACAGATCAAACATCTGCCGCGAGACCTTCCCGTAGAGTCCTGACGTGTGCTTGATCATGATCAAGTCGGGACAGACCTTGAGCGCCCGTTGGGTGGGCATCGGCGTGTAAACTCCGCAGGCACGGGCTTCGTAACTCGCCGATGAAATGATCCCTGTTTCCCGCCCACCGACGGCACATTTCGTGCCGCGTAGGGCCGGGTCGACTGCCTGTTCGCACGACACGAAGAACGCGTCAGCATCGAGGTGGATGATCAGAGGCAGGGAGAGCACCCCCTTCCCCTAGCGGGTCCATCCCCTTGTGACAACGCCCCGATTGATTCGGGGCCCCGTTTTCCCTCTGGCTGGTTCCAACCTTTCGAAGGCACCCATCCGGCCAATCGTGGCAAATCCCGTTGAGCGATCGGCGTGCTGATTAATTCAATCATCGGTTCAGTGCGACCCTGGCCGTATCCACGGCGCGGCAGTTCGTCGACCACGGCGACGCAAATGTCCAGATCTGCTCCGGTGGGCTCCGCGAGAGTGGACACCCCAACCCATTGGTGACCGTCACCCACGCCCACCACTTGAGGGTAACTGCGGTTTTCCCCTACCCGATCCAAGCGGGCAGGATGTCGTCGCTTGGGTAACCGATGGCCGCGCACTCAATTGGTCAACGCCAACTCTGGCGCGGCAAACTGACCGGAGGGCCAGCCGGGCTTCCGGCGGTCGGTCGATCAACGTTAGGCCGGCCCACGCGGGAGCGAGGATGGCCGGGGCGACTCTGAATTGCACGATCGTCGAAGTTTCGCTGGCGAGACCGGCAGCGACGGTCCGACGCAGCGCGGAGCCGTCCGCACTCAGCAGCAGAAATTGGGAAGCCCCGACGGCAACGACGACGCAGCTCGCAAGCATGAGGCCGAGCAGCCGCCGCCCAGCATGGCGGCGGCCGCGAGACGTGATCGTCGTCGCGGCCATAGCGGCGCTAAGTTAAAAGGTCCGGATTAGCGGTCGCGGACCGCGACTTGGGCGGAGTCGAATTTCAAGCACTGGAGAGAGTCGATTTTGAGGTGGTTTCCTAAGGCCGACAACTGCTCAGCGGTGATTTTCCCGACCACGTTGACAAAGACTGCTTCGCGGCCGCCATCGATGACCGTCACGACGATGCCTTCGATTTCAGCTTCCCCTTTCTGTTTTACATAGACCGTAACTTTGGCGCCGATGGCTCCCTCGCTCACGTTGACGGTAGGTTCCCAACCAAGCCCTTCCAAGTGCGCCCGGACGGCGGCGACTTTCGCCATCGCATCGTGGCGGTTGCTATCGTCGAGCGAAACTACGTTGACATGAACGTGCTGGATCTGGCGGAGAAACTTAGCGGCCTCGGCGTCTTCGAACGAAGCAAGGGCGGCGGCAAATTTGATGAGTCCCGGCCCGACCTTGACCTCGACCACTTGACCCTCGCTTGAGGGCATGAAGGAATTAAAATCAACGTAACCTGGTGCGTCAATTACGCTGGCGTGAGAAGCCAAAGCTAAGGCGAGCGTGGTGGGGAGAAGAATGGCAGTAAGAAATGTTTTCATGGATTCGAGGGGTTGGAATGACCGAGCAGACCGAATGATCTGGTTTCCCTCAGAACCCCTCGAACGGCACCAAAGTTGCAGAATAATCCGCCGACCGCGGAATTCCGCCCCGCTCCGCTGGCCCGATCAGCCCAGCTGGGACCACTTCGCGAGTGCCTGACCAGTCAGCGACCGCGATTCCTTTTCGATCCCGGCGCGCGAGCCCGCATAGACCAATTCGCCGCCGTCCTTGCCGCCGCCCGGCCCGAGGTCAATCAGCCAATCGGCCAAGTTAATCACATCGAGATTGTGCTCGATGATGATGATCGTGTTGCCGGCGTCTCGCAATTTGAAGAGGAGATCCATCAACTTCTGAATGTCCGTCCAATGCAGGCCGGTGGTCGGCTCATCGAGGATGTAAACCGTCTCGCCCTGTTGGCGTTTGCTCAACTCGAGGGAAAGTTTGAGCCGCTGTGCTTCGCCGCCCGACAGCGTCGGCGCGGGTTGCCCAAGCTGCAAGTAGCCGAGGCCGACCGCATCGAGTGTCTCGAGCTTGTCGAGCACGCGCGGGATGTTGCGAAACAGCGTGATCGCCTCCCGCACAGTCATCGCCAGCACGTCGGCGATCGAGTGACCGTGAAACATCACCTCGAGTGTCTCTCGGTTGAAACGCCGCCCCGCGCAACTCGTGCAGGACGCATAGGCGTTCGCCATGAACTGCATGTCCAACTTGATCACGCCGTCCCCTTGGCAACGCTCACAGCGGCCACCGCGCACATTGAACGAGAACCGGCTCGCCTTGTAGCCGCGCACCTTCGCCAGCGGCACTTGCGCAAATAACGCCCGGAGCAAATCAAGTAGCCCGACGAAGGTCGCCGGATTCGAACGCGGACTGCGGCCGATCGGACTTTGATCGACCAGCACCAATTTTTCGAACAGGTCCAGATTTTCAATCGAGCGATGTCGACCCGCGATCGACTTGGCCCCATTCAATTTCTTCGCGGCGGCCACGGCCAAGATGTCGTTCACCAACGTGCTCTTGCCGGAACCACTGACCCCGGTCACGCATGTGAGGAGTCCCACTGGAAACTTGGCGTCGATCCCGCGCAGGTTGTGCTCACGGGCTTCTCGCACGGTTAGCCACGCGCCGTCCGGAATCTTGCGCGCATAGTCGTGTTCGACTTTTAATCGACGGGACAAGTAGGCCCCAGTCGAGGATTCCTTCGCTGTTAACGCCATGCACGCGGCGGGAGTGCCTTGAAACAAAATCTCGCCGCCTTCGGTGCCCGCGCCTGGGCCCAGCTCGATGAGCTCGTCGGCTGATCGAAGCGTGTCCTCGTCGTGTTCGACGACCAACACGGTATTGCCGCGATCGCGCAGGCCCCGCAACTGGGTGAGGAGGCGTTCGTTGTCTGAGGGGTGTAAACCCACGCTCGGTTCATCGAGCACGTAGATCACACCCATCAGGCCCATGCCGAGTTGAGTCGCTAGTCGGACCCGCTGCGCTTCCCCTCCCGACAAGGTCGCGTAATCGCGATCCAGCTCCAAATAACCGAGTCCGGTTTGCCGAAGAAAATGCACCCGCTGCTCAATGCCAGTGACCACATCCTTCAACGCCTCGTCTCCCTCCAGTGCGCTGATCAAGGTGAGGGCGAAGCCGTGCGCCGCATCGACATCGAGCGCGAGAAACTCCGGATAAGTTTTCCCACCGAGCCGGACCGCCATACTGCGCGCGTTGAGCCTTCCGCCCTGACATTCCGGACAGGTGCCGCTGACCATGAAAGTGGTCAATCTCGCGCGAAATCCATCGCTGTCGGTCTCGCGAAAACTTTCGTCTAAGTCGGCCAACACCCCGGTAAACGGCATCGCTTTCGCCTCGCGCATGCGTCGCATCTTGAAGGCAAACTGTCGCTTCCCCGCTCCGTGCAAAATCGCGTGACGCTGGTCCTCCGGCAGATCCTTCCACGTTGTCGTGGGATCGAAGGGGAGCTGCTCCGCCAATTGTTTGAGCACCGCGTTGTGTTTGATGATAAGATTCTTTCCGCCAATCCGCCACGGCTTAATCGCTCCCGTTCGCACGCTCTTTTCCGGATCGGGAATCACCAACTCAGGCACGAAACGCAGTTTTCGCCCGAGCCCTCCGCACGGGCCACACGCGCCCTCCGCGTGGTTGAAAGAAAAGTGCCGCGGCGTGAGTTTTTCAAACGTCCCTCCGCAAATTTCACAGGCGAGGTGTTGGCTGAGGGGAATTTCCCGCCAAGGCGCATTCGCCGATTTCTGGGCCATCACGATCGCCCGGTCTTTCCCTTCGCGAAACGCGAGTTCGAGGGAGTCGGCGAGCCGGGATCGTTGGTCGGCCGATGCCACCATGCGATCGACCACGAGGTCGACCGCTACTTCTTTAAGACCTTTCGGAATCAGATTCTCTTGGTCGAGATCACCAATCTCACCGTCGATCCGCACCCGTTGAAAGCCGCGTTGGCGCAGGCGCGGCAGCTCGTCACGAAGCACGCTGGGTTTGGCGCTCATCAACGGGGCGATCAGCATAATCCGCTCACCCGGAAACGAAGTCAGCACTCGTTCCACATTGTCGTTCAGAGATCGCCGGAGCACCCGACCCCCATCGTCAGGGCAACGCTGTTCCCCCGCAATCGACCACAGCAGCCGAGCGTAGTCCGCGATTTCGGTCACCGTCGCGACCATGCTCCGCGGCGACGAGCCGCCGGTGCGTTGCTCGATGGCCAACACGGGAGACAACCCGTGGATGAAGTCGACGTCGGGCCGCTTCAACTGATCCAAGACCTGCCGGGCCTGCGTGGAGAGTGACTCCATGTATTTCCGGTAGCCTTCGGCATAAATCGTATCAAAGGCCAAGGTCGATTTCCCCGAACCGCTCGGACCGGTGATGACCACGAGCTTCCCTCTGGGGATCTTGACTTCCAGATTGCGCAGGTTGTGTTCACGGGCTCCTTTGACGTGGATGTGGGTGGCAGCGAGCATGAAGAGCGCGCAATCTACCGAATTGCCGAAAAGTTCAAAGCCGTAAGTATATTTACTTCTTTTGGGGGTAGTTTAGACCTTGTGGCCAATTGTCCGCCTTTCCACCATGTTGCCAGTTAGTTACCAAGTTTGACCTTTACCTAGTGGCCCGGGGGAATTTTCCCCTCTCGGCCAAAGCAAATTAACCAACCCCACTATGAAAGACTCGACGTTATTGAATGTCTTGGCTCGCTCCATCGGATCCCTGTTCGCTCTCAGCATCGGTTTGATCCTGACGACCGCCCCCGCGTCTGCCTTCCAATTTAGCGACGATGACTGGAGCGGCAGTTTCGACACGACGATCTCCTTCGGCGGGCTCTACCGGCTCGATTCGCCCGACCGTAATTTTTACGGACGAGCCAACGGCGGACTCCAGAACTCGGTGAACTCCGACGACGGCAATCTAAACTACGAAAAGGGTTGGGTCTCCAGCATCGCTAAGATTTCGCACGATTTCCAACTCTCCTACCGCGGCTACGGTGTCTTCGTGCGCGGTTTCTATTTCAAGGATCTCAAGAGCGACGACACCAAGCGCACGCCTCTTTCTGCCCAAGCGCTCGATCGCGTCGAGAGCGGCGCCCAATGGCTCGATATGTATGCCTACGCGAAGTTCGATCTCGGCGATGTGCCCGTCGACTTCCGAATCGGCCGCCAAGTGCTCAGTCTCGGCGAGAGCACGTTCATCCCCAACGGCAACAACATCGTCAATCCGGTTGATCTTTCGAAACTGCGCGTGCCGGGGGCCGAGCTAAAGGAGGCCTTCCTTCCCGTAAATATGGTGAAGGCTTCAATTGGTCTGACGAAAAACATCACGATCGAACCGTTCTGGTTACTTGAATTTCGCCGCAACGAACTCGAACCGGCCGGCACTTATTTCTCGACCAATGATTTCGCCAGCCGCGGTGGCAGCAATGTCTGGCTCGGCTTCGGAGGCATTGCAGACATGGGCGGCCTCAACGGCACCGGCATCGGTGGCATCCCTCGCGATAAGGATCACGAGTATGGCAATTTCAAACAATACGGATTGGCCACCCATATCTACACCGACAGCGGCATGGACATCGGCCTCTACTACGCCCGTTTCCACAGCCGGTCACCGGTCATCAGTGCGCGCACGCCGACCGGGCCAGTGAGCTTAGCCCTCGTCGTCGCGACCGCCTCGTCGATCGCCGTCGCCCAACTCGGGCCCGGCATGGTGCAGGCTGGTTATCTCGCCGCGGGGGTGCCCGACGCGCTCAGCACCTTGGTCTTGGCCGCCCTGACCGGCGTGCCCATCTCGGCCCTCCCGGCAAGCGTGCAACCGTTCTATCCTACCGCCCAAGCCATCGTCGGCGGTGCTCGGCAAATCGGTTTGCTGACTGCCGCTAAGACGGGCCGCTACTTTGTCGAGTATCCCGACGGGATCGACATGCTGGGCGTCAGTTTCAACACCGACCTCGGCAGCACGGGCATCTCTTGGCAGGGCGACGTTTCGCTCAAGAAGGACATGCCGTTACAAGTTGACGACGTGGAACTCCTCTTTGCTGCCCTCTCGACCCTCGCGCCTCAATTTGGCGCCAGCAATCAGATCGGCAACTACCTCGGCCAATACAACCGCTACCTGCCCGGTTACCGCCGCCATGATGTCTGGACCGCCCAGTCGACCATGACGAAAGTTTTTGGCCCAACCTTAGGCGCTAGCCAACTCGTCCTCGTGGGCGAAGCTGGTGGTGTTTGGGCCAACCTGCCCCCGCAGAGCACGCTGCGTTACGACGGCCCCGGCTCCTTCACCAGCGGAAGCGCGGCCAACATGACCACGGCCGGTTTCCCCACGGTGCCCTCTACTCCCGAGGGCGCCTTTGCGGATGATTTCTCTTGGGGTTATCAACTCTTCGCGCGCCTCGACTTCAACAACGCGTTCGCCGGCATAAATGTCTCGCCGTCCATCGGCTTTGTGCACGACGTCAGCGGCAACACCCCGCTGCCGGTCGGTAACTTCATCGAAGGCCGCAAGAGCATCACGGTGGCCGCGGAATTCGTCTACCAATACAGCTGGTCCTTGGAATTGCGTTATGTGAACTACTTCGGCGCGAAGAATTACAACCTGCTCGATGACCGCGACTACGTCGCCGCGACCATCAAATATTCGTTTTAACCCCAAACTGGCGCACAACCATGAAATCATATTTATCCCGCATGCTTTCCCTCGCCGCCTTCCTGCCGTTGGCGAGTCTCGCCTCGGTTTCTGAAGCCGAGGCTAATCGACTCGGTGCTGACCTCACGCCTCTCGGCGCGGAACGGGCCGGCAACGCCGTCGGCACCATCCCTGCGTGGGATGGTGGAATCACGACCCCGCCCGCCGGTTATCAAGTCGGCGATCATCACCCCGATCCTTACGGCGACGAACAGCCACTCTACACTATCACCGCCGATAATCTCAGCGAGCACCGCGAGGTGGTCACGCTGGGCCATGCTGCGTTGATCCAAGCCTACCCCGACTACAAGCTGAAGGTGTTCCCTTCGCACCGGAGTGCCGCCAATCCGCAGCGCATTTACGACGCGACGCGACGCAACGCCACTAAGGCCACGTTGGTCAACAACGGAGCCGGCTTCGCGGGCGCGATTGTGGGCATCCCCTTTCCCATGCCACAGAACGGCCTCGAGGTGATTTGGAATCACCTCACCCGCTACCGCGGAGTCGCCGCCACCCGTCACATCGGACAGGCCGCTCCGACCCGCAGCGGCAACTACACGATGGTCGAATTTGAGGACGAGTTTCTTTTCAATTACGCTCGCGACGGACTTACCCCCGAGGAGCTCGACAATGTGTTGATCTATTTCAAGCAGGAAGTCGTGAGCCCAGCCCGCCTCGCCGGCACCATCTTGCTCGCCCATGAAACCATGGACCAAGTGAAGGAACCTCGGCGCGCGTGGGTTTACAATGTCGGTCGCCGCCGCGTCAGCCGCGCCCCCAATGTCGCCTACGACAACCCTGGCACTGCCTCTGACGGTATGCGCACGAGTGACCAGTTCGACATGTTTAACGGCGCGACAGATCGCTATGACTGGAACCTCGTCGGCAAGCGCGAAATGATCGTGCCCTACAACTCCTACACCCTCCACAGCGACAAGATTAAGAACAAGGATATCCTGACGCCCCTGCACATCAACCAAGACCTCGCTCGCTACGAGCTGCACCGGGTCTGGGTCATCGATGCCACCGTCAAGGCGGGTTCGTCGCACCTCTACGCCCGGCGCACCTTCTACATCGACGAGGACAGCTGGCAGATTCTCGCCGTCGACCAATACGATTCACGCGGTCAACTCTGGCGGGTTTCGGAGGCGCACTGCATCAATTATTACGATGCCCTCTCGTTCTGGAGCACGCTCGAAGTCCACACCGACCTGCAGGCTGGTCGCTACCTCGCCATCGGTTTGGACAACGAAAACAAGATGTATGACTTCTCGATCGAACGTAAGCCCGGCGATTACAGTCCCGACAGCCTACGCCGTGCGGGCATTCGCTGAGTTTCCCCACCCCTCAAGAGTCAAAGGCGGGCTGGCCATGCTCGCCTTTGTTGTTTCTGCTTTCCTTCGCACATGATGATTGTTCTGCGCTGCCTTCTGGTCCTTGCCACCACCGCGGTCACGCTGGGCGGACACGCGGCGGCCGCAAATCCCACTATGCTTCTGCTCGGTGCCGACATTTCAGGTTCTGAGATTTTCGCTGTCGGAGGCCGCGGCACTATATTGAGTTCGCCCGATTCCGGGACCACGTGGAAGCGCGTGGCCTCGCCGACCGAGACGACCTTGACCGCTATCAGCTTCAGCCCCGATGGACAGCATGGATGGGCGGTCGGGCATGACGCGTTGATCATCGCCACTTCCGATCGAGGAGCTAGCTGGCAGCAGGTTTTTCAAGGGGCGAATGAAGAGGACTCCTTCCTCGATGTTTGCGCGATCGATGCGGACCACATTATCGCGATCGGCGCCTACGGGCTTTATCGGCAGAGCGCCGATGGCGGAGAAACTTGGCAGCAGCGGTCCATCCAAGACGAAGATTCCCATCTCAACCGGATCACCCGGGGCCGCGACGGCACTCTCTACATCGCCGGAGAACGCGGGTCTCTTCTCCGCTCCGTCGACCGAGGAAATTCATGGCAGTCCATCGCGAGTGATTATGCGGGGTCCTTCTACGGCATCCTGCCACTGGGCAACCGACAACTCCTCGCTTACGGATTGCGCGGACGGGTTTTCCGTTCCAACAACGACGGTGATCAGTGGACGCCGATTCCGACGCAAAACAATTCCCTTATCGCTACTGCCTGTCGCACTCCCGATGAAGTGATCGTCATGGCCGGCCAACCCCGCACTTTCCTGTTAAGTCGTGATTCCGGCGCGTCGTTCGTGCGGTGGGCTCTCCCCTCCACGATGGGTGTCTCGTTCCTCCTGGTGGCTCCCGACGGCCGCCTTCTTGCCTTTGGTGAATCCGGCGTCGTCTTTTTGCACAACCCCAAGAAGTTGTGAGTATAAACCTCAATCACTTTTCTCGCTGGGTATTCCGCCAGCGCCTCAAGCTCGTCGTGGCGTTTGCCGTCGTCACGGCGGTGATGGCGTGGTTTGCCGCCCACACCCGGATCGACGCAAGTTTCAACAAGCAGCTGCCGCTGCAACACGAATACATTCAGAACTTCCTGAAGTATCAGGACCAGTTTGGTGGCGCCAACCGGGTCGTCATCGCCCTGACCGCCCGTCACGGGGATATTTTTACGCCGGAGTTTTTCAACGCCCTCCGCCAAGCAACGGACGAGGTTTTCTACCTCCCCGGTGTCGATCGGCCCCAAGTTCAATCATTGTTCACGCCCAACGTGCGTTACATCGAAGTCGTCGAGGATGGGTTTTCCGGCGGCAACGTAATCCCGGCTGATTTTGAGCCCACCCCGGAAGGTTTCGCCCAAGTCCGCGAGAACATCATCAAGTCGGGGAAGGTTGGCCAGCTGGTCGCCAACGATTTTTCCGGGGCTATCATCAGCGCGCAGTTACTGGAAGTCGACCCAAGCACCGGAAAGCAACTCGATTACACTCAGGTCGCGAAATATCTGGAGGAAAAGATTCGTAACCGTTTCTCGGGCAACCCGGAGGTCGATGTCGCGCTGGGCGTTCACATCATCGGTTTCGCGAAGGTGATTGGCGACATCACCGAGGGGGCCCACAACGTGATCCTCTTTTTCGCGGTGTCTTTTCTCATCACCGTGATTCTCGTCTGGTTCTACTCCAAATCGCTCCGGCTGACGATCCCGCCCCTCGTCTGTTCGTCGATCGCAGTGCTTTGGCAAATGGGCGCGTTGAACGCCCTCGGCTACGGCCTTGATCCCCTTTCAATCCTCGTGCCCTTTCTGGTCTTCGCTATCGGCGTTAGCCATGCAGTGCAAATGGTGCGCGCCTTTCGCACAGAAGTGTCGACGGGGCTTCAGCCTCTGGAGGCGGCTGAGGCGGCCTTTCGGCAGATCCTCGTGCCGGGCGGGATCGCCCTGATCACCGACACCCTAGGATTCATCACGATGCTCGTGATTAAGATTCCGATCATTCAGGAGCTCGCCATCACCGCGAGCCTTGGCGTGGGCGTCATCATCATCACCAACCTGTTTTTGCTGCCGATCCTGCTGTCGTATCAGCGCCCCTCCGCCGAACCGGAGCCAGGCACCGACCGCCCCAGCACCCTCTGGCGTAAGTTGCTGGTCGTGACCGGTCCTCGTTTTTCGATCGTCGTCATCGTGGTGTGGTTTGCGGCGGGCGCATTCGGATACTATAAGTCGGGCGACGTGCGGATCGGCGATCTCCACAGCGGCGTGCCGGAACTCCGCCAAAGTTCGCGCTACAATCTCGACAGCGCGCTAATCACCCAGCGTTTCAGTATCGGAGTGGACATGATCTCGGTCTTGGTCGAAGGCGAACCCGACGCCTGCGTCGATTACGACGTGGTGGCGATGATGGATCAGTTTGAGGGTTACATCCGCCAAGTCCCGGGCGTGCAGTCGGTCATCAGCCTCAGCTCTGCCGCCAAAGTGATCAACGCCGGATTCAACGAGGGATCATTGAAATGGCGCGTGCTGCCCCGCAATCCACAGGCCCTCGCGCAGGTCGTCTCCCCCATTGAGACCGCCACGGGTTTACTCAATAGCAATGGCAGCGTCATGCCCATCTTGATCTTCCTGACGGACCACAAGGCCGAGACGATCATCGGCGTGACCGACGCAGTAAAAGCTTTTCGCGCCATGCATCCGTCCCCCAAGGCCAAACTCCTCTTGGCCAGCGGCAATGTCGGGGTGATGGCGGCAACCAACGAAGTCGTTGCGGCCGCTCAACGCCCCATCCTCTATTGGGTTTTCGGCACGGTGATCTGTCTCTGCCTGATCACTTTTCGCTCCCTCCGTGCGACCATCTGTATTGTGCTGCCATTGGTGATCGTCTCATTCCTCGCCTACGCTTTGATGGCGTGGCTGGAAATCGGGCTCAAGACGTCGACTCTGCCCGTGGTGGCCCTAGGCGTCGGCGTGGGCGTTGATTACGGCATCTATATCTTCACCAAGCTTCAACAGGCCTTAGACCGGGGAGCTTCGTTTGAAGATGCGGTCTATGCCGCCTACACCCAAACCGGCAGCGCGGTGGTCTTCACCGGATTCACTCTCGCGATCGGCGTGAGCACGTGGATGTTTTCCGATCTGAAATTCCAAGCTGACATGGGCCTCCTCCTCGCCTTCATGTTTCTCGTCAACATGCTCGGGGCGATCATCCTGCTCCCCGCCATGGCCCGGTGGTTGTATCCTGCCGGACCGAACGCAGCGTCCGCTCAATCTCGCCCGACGAGCCAAAACACCTGATCGCGCTTTCGGCTGGTCACACGAGGCAACCCAACTTGTTCTCTTCCTATGTCCGATGCTCCCACCCGTAGATTCCTGACTGATGGACAGCGACGCGTCGTCGGTTTCGCACTCACCCTCCTCGCCCTGCTCGGCACCACCGCGCTCTTTGTGGTGGGCTTGGTCTCGATGGGACGCATGGCTGGATATTTTTCCGGGGTGCTTTGGCCGCTCGCAGTGGCCGGAGTCCTGGCGCTCATCTTGCGGCCGATTGTGGAGTTGGCGGAGCAGCGGATGGGCCTCCGGCGCCTCTCGGCAGTGATCGTGCTCTATGGACTATTTATCATCGCGGTCGCCGGCGTCATGGTGCTGTTGATCCCGCCGTTAATTGACCAGATCCTCAACTTCATCGCCTACGCCCCGACGTTCTGGCAGAACGCCACCGATTATTTTGGACGCATTTATCCGGAATGGATCGAGTTGGCCCAGCGCCAGCTCGCAAACCCGAGCATCAAGCAGCTGGTCGCGAACCTCACCGCCGAGCTCAATGGACTCCTCTCCCAAGCGCTTCCGTCGCTGAAGGCCGCAGGCGTCGGCATCCTCGGGTTGTTCACGTTCAGCGCCCACCTCGCGATCGTGCCTATTTATCTGTTCTTCTTTCTCCTCTCCCGCAGTTCGCCCACGGCGGACCTGCACGAGCACCTCGCCTTCCTTCGTCAGTCCCTCCAAGACGATATTATCTTTCTGATCGATGAGTTCATTGCGATTATCGTGTCATTCTTTCGGGGGCAAATCCTCATCGGGTTGATCATGGGTTCGCTCCTCGCCTTGGGCTTCACGCTCGTCGGTCTCAAGTTTGGGTTGTTCATTGGTCTCGCGCTCGGGGTGCTCAATATCATCCCGTATTTGGGCACGATCATCGGCCTCGCAGTCACCCTGCCGCTCGCATTTTTCCAACCCGACGGCGGTTGGCAGCTTCTCGGTCTCGTGCTGCTGGTAACGATCGTGGTCCAGAATATTGAAGGATGGTATCTGACGCCAAAAATCATGGGAGATCGCACGGGACTGCATCCAGTGACCATCATTGTGGCCGTCTTGTTCTGGGGCACGGCGTTCGACGGGGTGCTGGGGATGCTCTTCGCCATTCCGCTGACGGCATTCTTCGTCATCCTCTGGCGGCTGCTGCGAAAGAAGTATTTCTCGACCGGGATCATCTGAAGTGTTCGTGCGCGTTGACCGCGGCCAATAGGGACGGCTAGCCTGTGGCCATGTCGTGGGAGGTGAAGTTCAAGCGAGGTCTGTGGTTACCCCAAGCCGGCTGGTGGATGGATGCCCAGTCACCAGTCGAACGCTCCGTGGTCACCCACGCACATTCCGATCACGTGGCCCGGCATCGCGAAGTCGTTTGTTCGCCACCTACATCCCAATTGATGCGCATCCGCCGCCCCGGCCAGCGGATCGAACACGTGCTTCCCTTTGGACGGACTGAACCGCTCACCACCGACGTGGCCGTGACGCTGCATCCGGCCGGTCACATTCTTGGCTCCAGCATGGTCGAGTTTTCCGGTGCCCCCGGCCGGCTGCTCTACACCGGCGACTTCAAATTGCGGCGCGGACTTGCCGCCGAAGCCTGCGCACCGCCTCGGGCCGACGTGTTGGTGATGGAGACGACGTTCGGGTTACCGAAATACGAGTTCCCCCCGGAAACCGAGGTCTTTACAGACATGGTTCGGTTCTGCCAAGACGCGGTTACGGATGGCAAGGTGCCCGTCCTCTACTGCTACAGTTTGGGCAAGACCCAAGAAGTGCTCTGTGGTCTCGCGGCCGCGGGGTTGCCAATCATGCTCCACCCAAGCGCGATGCGATTGACCCGCATTTACCAGAAATTCGGGGTGGCCTTCCCACCTTATTCCGAGTTCGACCGGCACGAGGTCGGCGGTCATATTGTGATCTGTCCGCCGCCGCACCAGAAGTCGGGCATCCTCCGCCACATTCCGGCCCCGCGCACCGCGATCGTGTCAGGTTGGGCTTTGGACTCGGGTGCGATCTACCGCTTCAAATGCGACGCCGGGTTTCCGCTATCCGATCACGCCGACTACCCCGATCTGCTCGCCATGGTCGAGAAGGTGCAACCTCGGCGCATCCTCACCCTGCATGGCTACGCCCGCGAGTTTGCCCGCACACTGCGAGAACGCGGCTGGGAGGCTTATGCGATCGGCCGGGAGGATCAACTTGATCTCAATCTCGCCACTCCAGCCGGGTGTAATTGAAAGTGAAGTCAGTTTCTGGACCAGTAATGGTTCCAATGGAGATTGGCGCGGAGCGTGCGGAGTTGGCACATGGCGTGGACGTTGACGGGGGTCCACCAGGCACCGGCCTTT
>Ga0105053_10001196_pt1 | contig 41497 bp, 34 predicted proteins | sample BON01_FD_78093 | JGI IMG/M metagenome (GOLD analysis project Ga0105053, IMG submission 78093) | Freshwater microbial communities from Lake Bonney liftoff mats and glacier meltwater in Antarctica - BON-01 | ecosystem: Environmental > Aquatic > Freshwater > Ice > Glacier meltwater | place: Lake... | reverse complement strand
CTTTCAAACGAATGGAGAGATGCCTGTTGTCGGTTTCTGAAACTTGAATCAGGTCCCGTTTTTCGATGAGTTTTATGCGCGATTGAACCGCTTTGGCTTTCGAGGCTTTGGACCGAAAGCGCTCTACAAATCTCATCTCTTGTCGGAGCTGATTCTGCTGGTTTTTGTAGGTTTTCATTTCCTGTTCCAAACGCTCTCCTTTTAATTCTTCGTAATCGGAGTAATTGCCCGCATAAGAGCGGAGTTGTTGTAACTCCACTTCTAAAATACGTGTACACAGCTGATCCAGAAAACGCCTATCGTGTGATACAATGAGTACTGTTCCGGGATAATTACGCAAATAGCCTTCCAGCCATTGGATGGCAGGTAGATCTAGGTGGTTGGTAGGCTCATCAAGCATGAGCAAGTCAGGCGCTTCGAGCAAACACTTAGCTAGCATCACCCGCATCCGCCAGCCGCCCGAAAACTTGGAATACGACTTGGTCATGTCGGTAGGTTTGAAGCCCAGACCAGCCAAGGTGCGTTTTACCGAATTTTCGATGTTAAAGGCGTCGTGTAAGGTGAGGTATTCGTGCAGGTCGCTGTAGGCATGCAAAACACCTTCACTATGGTCTGTAGCCATTAATTCGAGCAAACGGTCATGTTCATTGCGTTTGTCGAGGAGCTCGGCATAAGCCTGTGCGGCTACATCAACAATATTGTCCTCCGTTTCGAACGACAGCAAATCCTGGTTAAAAAAACTGGTACGCAAACCGCGCATCTTCTGGAGCGCAGGGCCTGCTTCGTATTGCCCGGCCAGTAAACGTAATAAAGTTGACTTGCCCGTGCCATTTCGGCCAATCAAGCCAATTCGCTCGCCTGGATGCAGGTCGAAAGAAACATTATCGTATAAAATTTGTCCGCCAAACTGAAAGCTCAGCGCATTTGCTGTGATCATAAAGTTGAATTGTTAGATAGCTTTAGACTACCACTGTTATTGTTCATGGAAAAACTTGACATCGGCCGCCAAATGGTCAAACAAATTTCTAACTTTGGCGTGCGATTTCGAAAAGCAATTTTCGGGCTTTAATCATTAAAAAACGAGAAAAAGTAATTCTTCGTCATAGAACTATGTCCAGAACTATTAAACTTTCTAAAGGGCACGACATCAAACTGGTCGGCAAAGCCGATAAATCAGTAGTTGATGCGGTTGCTCCTAAAACCGTCAGCATCAATCCACAAGAATTTCGTTACAAAAAATTCAAGGTCATTGTAGAGCCTGGCACCGAGGTGAAGGCAGGCACGGCCCTGATGTACGACAAGGCTTTTCCCGACATGAAAATTACCTCACCGCACAGTGGTGAGGTGGTAGAAGTGCGTCGTGGCGACAAGCGTGTACTGGAGGCAATTGTAATATTGGCCGACAAACAAAATCAATTTGAGGATTTTGGTGCTGCCGATGCCAACACTTCAAGTTCCGAAGCCGTCCGTGAAAAGATGCTTGCTTCTGGCGTTTGGGCGTGTCTGCGTCAGCGGCCGTACAGTTGCATCCCAAATCCCGATGAGGCGCCGAAATCGATTTTTATATCCGCTTTCGACACTGCGCCACTTGCGGCTGATCTCGACTTAATTGTTGAGGGTGAGGCTGAAGCTTTCCAAGCAGGAATAGATGCTTTGCGCAAACTTACCGCTGGTAAGGTTCATTTGAATGTGCATGCTACTGAAACCAAATCTCCAGTATATCTACAAGCGAAAGGCGTGGAACTGAATAAAATCAGTGGACCACACCCGGCTGGTAATCCAGGTATTCAAATTCACCACATCGACCCAATAAAAAAGGGCGAGCGTATCTGGGTGGTGAATCCACAGGAAGTCGTCATTATTGGCCGTTTATTCCTCACCGGGCATTACGATACTCGGCGTATTGTGAGCACCACCGGCTCTGAGTTCACCACCCGCCAATATTATCGTACAGTAACTGGAGCTAATATTGCTAGCATGACTGAAGGCAAACTTGCTGCAGGCAAGGTAAGAGTGATTAGCGGTAATGTACTTACCGGTACGCGTATCCCTGCTGACGGCCATTTGGGCTTTTTCGATACCCAACTCACCGCCATTCCAGAAGGAGATGACATGGAATTTTTAGGTTGGTTAATCCCTTCGTATCCACGTCCTGACATTAGCACTTCATTCCATTGGACCCTCCAGAAAACCCGCGAGTTTAAGGTAAACACGAACACACATGGTGAAGAGCGTGCCTTTGTTGTCACTGGTCAATACGACAAAGTACTGCCGATGGACATATTGCCAACATATCTTTTGAAATCGATTATCTACAAAGACATCGATGAAATGGAGCAGTTGGGTATTTACGAAATCGCAGAAGAAGATCTCGCGTTATGTGAGTTTGTTTGTACCTCGAAAATCCCGGTGCAGCAAATCATCCGCGAAGGTTTGGATTTTATGTTTGAAGAAGAGCAATAAGTCATAGTATGAAGTTCCTGAAAGATAAAATATTAGAACTCCGTCCGCTTTTTAAAAAAGGAGCGAAGTATGAGAAGTTTCATACCCTCTTCGACGGTTTTGCAACATTTCTATTTACTCCGGATGAGGTAACCCACCAGGGTACCCACATCAAAGCGGGTATCGATTTGAAGCGCACCATGTTTATTGTGGTTATAGCCTTGATTCCTGCTTTATTGTTTGGGATGTGGAATGTTGGTCACCAACATTTCCTGAGTTTGGGTGAATTTGTTGGTATAGGCGATGGTTTCGTTGAAAAATTTATCTACGGTGCTATCAAAGTTATTCCTGTCGTCATTGTTTCATATGGTGTTGGTTTAGGCTTGGAGTTTTTCATCGCCAGCAAAAAAGGCCATCCGATTAATGAAGGTTTTTTGGTGTCGGGTATGCTCATTCCTTTAATTATGCCACCGGCAATTCCATTGTGGATGGTAGCAGTGGCGACCATTTTTGCCGTAATTTTCGCCAAAGAGGTTTTTGGTGGAACAGGCATGAATGTACTCAACGTGGCTTTGATAGCGCGGGTATTTTTGTTTTTTGCTTATCCAACCTATATGTCTGGTGATATAGTATGGATTGCGGAAAAAGCAGACAGCTACAGTGGAGCTACTGCCTTGGCCAATTCCATTAATGGCGCTCCTGGTTTCAGTGCTTATGAGATGTTCATGGGCTTTATACCTGGGTCTATTGGTGAGACCAGCAAATTAGCCATATTGATAGGTGCGGCTATTTTAATTTTAACAGGCATCGGTAGTTGGAAAGTAATGGTAAGTGTACTGGCAGGTGCCGGTATCATGGGCCTCATTTTTAACGCAATTGGTGCGAATGCATTTATGAATGTACCCTTCTACAACCATTTTTTGATGGGTGGATTGTTGTTTGGCGCCGTGTTTATGGCTACCGATCCGGTTACGGCAGCACAAACCGAAAGGGGTAAGTGGTATTATGGTGTGTTAATCGGTATGATTGCAGTGATGATACGTGTATTTAACCCCGCTTATCCAGAAGGTATCATGCTAGCCATTTTATTTGGTAATGTAATGGCACCATTGATTGACTATGTCGTAGTTCAAGCAAATATTAAAAGGAGACTTACTCGTGCGTAACTCTAACAACTATATCATACTATTCGCGGTTATTGTAACCGTGGTGGCCGCAATATTGCTGGCTTCGGCAGCAACCTTACTTAAACCCATGCAGGATGCGAATTTGCTGAAAGAAAAACAGCAAAACATATTGGCAGCTGTTGGCAGAACAGGCGAAAACGATTACAAGGATTTTGATAAGCTTATAGAGTCCATTGTTGTTGACAAAAAGGGTGAGACGGTAAGTGGCATTGAACCATTGGCTGTTAATCTAGCTTACGAAAAGCGGGTACAGTCAAAAAACCCTGATCACAAATTGAACTACCCATTATACATATACACCAACGAAGCAGGAGAGAAGACGTACATCCTCCAGCTGGCAGGGACTGGTTTGTGGGGGCCGATTTGGGGTTATTTGGCCCTAGATCAGGATGGTGAAACAGTTAGGGCTGCTATTTTCGACCACAAGGGCGAAACACCTGGCTTAGGCGCAGAGATTAACACAGAAGCTTTTCAATCCAAGTTTACAGACAAAAAAATATTTGATACCGAAGGTAATTTTACTTCCGTTAAGGTTCAAAAAGGCACATTTGATGCTAGTGATCCATACCAGTCTGTAGATGCCATCAGCGGAGGTACCATTACGTCAAATGGGGTTTCTCAGATGTTAGAAACCGATATCAAATTTTATCTCGCCTACATTCAAAAACAACAAAAAAACTAAGCGGATGAGTGCAGTTGCAACCAAAGTGCAGGAAGAGAAAAAGCCTCTTCTGAGCAAAAAAGACAGAAAGCTGATCACTGATCCGCTTTCAGACAACAATCCAATTACCATACAGGTATTGGGTATATGTTCGGCCCTCGCTGTAACTACCCAGCTAAAACCGACTATGGTGATGGCTATATCCGTGTTGGCCGTTATCATTTTTTCGAATGTGATTATTTCGCTTTTACGGAATTTAATACCGGGTCGTATCCGAATTATTGTGCAATTAACGGTGATATCCGTTCTGGTAATTCTGGTCGACCAAATTTTGAAAGCATTCTTATACGATGTAAGCAAACAACTTTCGGTATTTGTTGGTTTAATTATAACTAACTGTATCGTTATGGGACGTTTGGAAGCATTTGCCATGGGAAACAAGCCTGGTTCAGCACTTTTGGACGGTCTGGGTAATGGTTTTGGCTATGGTGTAATCATCTTGATGGTAGCTTTTGCACGTGAGTTTTTTGGTAGCGGAAAAATCTTCGGCTTTCAAGTCATTCCAGATGCTGCCTATGAAATGGGTTATGTCAATAATGGCTTGATGCTCATTCCTGCTGGTGCATTGTTTGTGATCGCAATTATTATTTGGATACAACGTTCGCTTAATAAAAATCTGGAGGAGGCTTAATCATGTTATTATTAGCTACTGACTTGATCAGCATATTTGTCAAGTCGATTTTTATCGACAATATGATTTTTGCCTATTTCTTAGGCATGTGTTCTTACCTGGCTGTATCGAAAGACGTAAAAACAGCCGTCGGTCTCGGTGCTGCTGTAATTTTCGTTTTAGGAATTACTGTGCCTATCAATTGGTTGTTGCTGAATAAAGTATTGAAAGAAGGCGCTTTAAGCTGGATTTCTGCTGATTTTGCTACGATCGATTTGAGCTTTTTAGCCTTTATCATGTTTATTGCTACCATTGCATCTATGGTGCAGTTGGTAGAAATGGTTATTGAAAAGGTATCGCCAACTTTGTATGGCTCGTTGGGTATATTCCTCCCACTTATCGCTGTAAACTGCTCTATTTTGGGTGGTTCGCTGTTTATGCAGGAGCGTGATTACACGCTCATCGAAGCCTCTGTCTTCGGTTTAGGTTCAGGTTTTGGCTGGTTGATTGCTATTGTGGCTATTGCTGCTATACGCATGAAAATCCGTTACAGCGATGTGCCCAAACCTTTGCGTGGTTTGGGTATTACATTCATTATTACAGGGTTGATGGGCATTGCGTTCATGAGCTTCTTGGGTATAAATATTTAATTTGAAGGACGTATGTTGCTACTCAATACAATGACCATCATCGGTTTGAGCGTTGGAGCTTTTTTATTGGTGATACTCGCGCTGGTGTTTATTCTTATGTATGCCCAGAAAAAACTGGTACCGTCAGGTGATATTCACATCGTTGTGAATGGAGATACGGCCAATGCGATTACAACCAAACCCGGCAGTACTTTATTAACCACTTTGAGTGAATCAAAATTATTTCTCCCTTCGGCTTGTGGTGGTGGCGGAACTTGTGCCATGTGTAAATGCCAGGTGCTCGAAGGTGGCGGAGATGTACTCCCAACCGAAAAAGGACATCTAAGCCGCAAAGAACAACAAGATAACTGGCGCTTGGCTTGTCAGGTGAAAGTGAAAAACGATATGATAGTGCATGTACCTGAAGAGGTATTTGGAATCAAAAAGTGGGAATGCGAAGTGGTTTCGAACTACAACGTGGCTACTTTCATTAAAGAATTCGTGGTACGCCTGCCAGATGGTCAGCATCTAGATTTTGAATCGGGAGGTTATATTCAGGTAGATGTACCAGCGATTGATGTCGATTTCAAAACTATGGACATTTCTCCACTGCCAAATGATCCGGGTGGTAAAGACAAATTCAAAGAAGACTGGGACAAGTTTAATTTGTGGGATTTGAAAATGAAAAATCCTGAACCCATCTTCCGTGCCTATTCAATGGCTAACCACCCTGCCGAAGGTAATATCATCATGTTGAACATCCGTATTGCCACCCCACCATGGGATCGCGCCAACAACCGTTGGATGCAGGTAAATCCAGGTATCTGTTCTTCATTTGTATTCTCATGTAACCCAGGCGATAAAGTAACTATTTCAGGACCCTATGGGGAGTTTTTTATCAAACCAACCCAAAACGAAATGGTCTATATCGGTGGTGGAGCAGGAATGGCACCTCTACGTAGTCATATCTTCCACCTTTTTCATACGTTAAAAACCAACCGTAAGGTGAGTTTCTGGTATGGTGGCCGTTCCAAACGAGAATTGTTTTATATCGATGAATTCCGTGCGATTGAACGGGAGTTTCCAAATTTCCGTTTCCACATCGTGCTTTCAGAACCGCTTCCAGAAGACAATTGGAAAGTTTCTAAAGATGTAGAAGACCGCGATGGTGATGGTTTCCTTGGATTTGTCCACCAGTCGTTCATCGACAATTACCTCAGCAAACATTCTGATCCAGAAGAGATTGAGTTCTATTTCTGTGGTCCACCAATGATGAACCAAGCCGTCGTTAAAATGTGCGACAACTGGGGCATACCTGAAGAGCACGTCAGCTTTGACGATTTCGGAGGATAATGTTAAGAAAGCGCCGGCATAGCCGGCGCTTTTCATTTGAAAGCAACGGACAATGGAATTTTATTCTAAAATTTAGGTCCGTTTTTTCTTTGTGTGGTAATACTTTATCTAGGTAGTTGAATGGTCTCGATAAAGTTTATTTTATGCTACTATTTTGAAATAGCAACTAGTATATACTGCTGTTTTAAATGGTATTTAGTTATTGGGCCACGGTTGCCCAATGTGTGTTAAGGTTTATGCGAGTTTAGATAAAGGACTTATGGGTTTTTGGAAAGATATTTTACCAGGATTTATATTCAATCCAGTCAATAATTGGAAGCGGGACAGATTTGGAACACCTAAAAAGACCTATTCTGGTGAAGGTGAGGATCTCATCTTGCAAAAGCTTTTCAACGGCAAAACCAATGGTTTTTTCGTGGATATTGGCTGTTATCATCCAATTGTTGGGTCGAATACCTATGTTTTTCACAAAAAATATAATTGGACTGGAATTAATGTAGATGCAAATCCGGATAGCATTGTCAAATTCTATAAGTTAAGACCAAGGGATATCAACCTTAATCTCGGCATTGGCCTTACTGAAAGCTCTTCATTGCGTTTTCATCGTTTTAGTGAAGGAGCGTTGAATACTTTCTCTGAAATAATCAAGGAGGAACGCATAGTTCGAGACAAACAAAATTATCTAGGAAGTATCGATGTTGCGGTTACTACACTCGAAAGCTTATTGGATAAACATGCGGTGGGACAACGAATTGATTTCATAGATGTAGATGTTGAGGGGCTTGATTTGGAGGTTTTACAATCGAATAATTGGCAGAAGTACCGCCCGCGAATAGTGATGGTGGAAGACCAAAATAAAGTGAGCGATGCCTTCACTTCTTTGCCTACCTATCGTTTTCTGCGCGAGCAAGATTATGTTTTGGTAGCCAAGACGTATTCTACACTTTTCTTTGCCGAAAAGGAATTTGCAGATGCGCTTTATTATTAAGCTTCTAGGGCAGAAGAAAATGCTTTGAGGTATTCACCTACCACACGGTGAATATTTATTTCCTCCCGAATTATTCGCAGTGAATTATCCGCCATGCGTTGCCGGTTGTCTGGATTGCTCATTACCTGATATATGGCATGGGTCAGTGAATCGAGCTGCCCATCTTCAAAAATATAGCCATTGTAACCATCACGAACCAGGTCTTTTTCGGTGCCATCACAAACCGAACAGATAACAGGAAGTCCATAAGCCATCGCTTCGTTGATTGAAAGCCCTCCCATACCCGCCAACACATAAAGGGATGCCGAACTGAAGGCCCGGCCTAATATTTCAGCATCGTAAATGGCACCTTCAAAACGAACGACGTCAGTAATGCCTAGTTTTTCGGACTGAACTACTAAATTTTCTTTCTCGGGGCCATCTCCTACAACCACCAAACGAAGCTCGGGAAGGTCAAGCCTAAGTTTGGCCACTGCCTCCAGCAATAAATCCACACGTTTCCAAGCTACGAGCCGACCAACGTGTAATATTTGATAGGGGTTATGCTGGACAATTTCTTTCGAAATTTTCGCCTTGGTTGCAAAGATGGCGTCAGTGTCGGGTGAATTATAAATAACAAAAATTTTATCCTCATGAACGCCATAGGATCCATAAATAGCTTTTCCGGCAGCTGTATATACCACGTAAAAATCTGCAGAGCGATAGGCAAAGCCCAATGCCTGTGTAAATGCGATCGCTTTTAGATAGGAAAACAGCCTATTAAAGGTATTAGGGTTCGTTTTTTTTGCTAAATCTACCTTGTAGTAGTGTTTAATAGCTTCTTGAGCCATAGGTTCGCGGAAGGGAATGGCTTTGATGCAAAGCTTAACTCGATAGCGGCTTAACGCCCATTTTACGGCAGGATATAGGCTAAAACCCAAGGCGAAACTTACCCCTGATAGGATGATAGCCGGTTTTTCTTCGCGTAGAATGCGTGCCATATCACGAACAAAAACCTTGTTGTAATACGTTTTGAATTCCTTCACCCGAATTACGCGAAAACGCACGTTATAGTTTTGGTGAACCCCAGCGCCAAAGGTTAGACTGGTTTCGTCTGGAACCAAAGCAACAAGTTCGTAATGATGATTTAATTGCTCCAATATGGGATTGTAGTAATGCGGTAAGCCACCATACATTATCAGCACTTTCGGTCTCATTGGCCAAAAGCAGTAATTATTTCACACACATATCGAACATCCGTTTCATCGTGAATGGTAGAAATCGGTAGACTTAATTCAGTCGCTGCAATTTTACGGGCGAGGATGCTGTCTGATTCAGGTAATTCCCAGCCTTTTTTAGCATAATAATCGCGTACCGATTGCTGGTCTATAGGAGCGATGGGATAATGAATTTCCGTTTTTACGCCATGCTCGGCCAAATAAATGCGCAAGGCATCTCTGCTTGGATGTCGAATGGGGAAGATATGAAATACGTCGCCTACACCATTTAAACGTATTGGCTTAACCACTGAAGCGGGAAGTAGCTCCAAATACAAATCCGCCAAGCGGTTTTTGTGGGCATTTATTTCGTCTAGATGAGACAACTTGACTTGTAAAAAACCCGATTGAATTTCGTCTAGGCGGGAGTTGGCACCGATGTAGTCGTTTTGATACTTGATGCGAGAGCCGTAGTTGCGCCATGCTTTTAACTTGAGGTAAGTAGCTTCATCTTGAACAGCAATGCCACCAGCATCGCCCAAAGCACCCAAATTTTTCGTCGGATAAAAACTGAAAGCACCAATGCCAAAACTTCCTGTCATCTGGCCTTTAAATTTGGCGCCATGCGATTGTGCACAATCTTCGATGAGTAATAAATTATGCTGTTGGATTAAGGGCATAATCTCATCCATTGCACATGCTTTGCCGTATAAATGCACCAACATTAGAGCCACTGTTTTTGCATTGATTTTTTCGGCAATCCTCGCAGGGTCGATATTGTAGGTGGCCATGTCCGGTTCAACTAGAACGGGCTTCAGTCCTGCATTAATTATTGCGTTGATTGTTGCTATATAGGTATTCGAAGGCACGATGACTTCACTGTCAGGAGGGAAATCCATCATTTTTAACGGCATTTCGAGGGCATCTAATCCAGAAGCAACGCCCAGAAAATATGGGACACCCAAATAAGCGGCAAATGCGGCTTCGAAGGCTTCGGTTTGTTTGCCGAGGATGAACCAGCCGCTGTCGAGTAAATTCCCGAAAGCAGTTTCATAGGCGGCGCGGAAAGGAGCGTTCAGTCCTTTCAGATTTTCATAGTCAATTGTTCGGATAGGGTGCATCTATATAATCATTCACATCATAAGGCGTATTGGCCAATACCAATAAAATGGTGTTCTCACTCAAGGCAGTCATAGTGTGCCAATCTTCGCGCGCAACAAAAAGAGCTTTGGCCGGATTGTCGAGCAAAATTTCTTCTGGGTGTATTCCGTTGTTGGTGTAAATCATACAGCGTCCGCTTAAACAAATGAGCACTTGGTCGCTGTGATGATGGCGGTGTCCACCACGTACGCTTTGATTGGCAAAATGAATGTAATAAACCCGTCGAATGGCAAAAGGCAACTGCTCTTGCAATACATGCAAAGATCCGCGCTGATCGTGATGAGAAAGGATTTCGAAAAGCCTGGCCATAGGGTAATTTGAGGCTACAAGATAAGGAATTCAAGAGCGCATAGGAGCCAACTCATGGGCAAAACAGCGACCAAAGTTCAATGCAGCTAAAATCTATTTGTGCCGGAGCTCAATTCATTTAAAAGCAGAAAGGATGTTCCTGCGAATAAATTCAAGGTTACCTACCAACACTTTTTGTTTCCAATAATCAGAAAGGGTACCCGTCGCATTAAAATCCTGCCCAGGCCAAGCGGCATTTAATTCTGCCCCAATTGCGCGAAGTTCAGCTACATAAGGGGAAAAAAAATGCTTGCGCATGGTTGAACTGAGCAAGTAAGCTTTCGGCGCATAAATAGCGTAGGGCGACGGATAAAGTTTCACCCCATGAAAATGAAAAAAGATAGCTTCGAAGACCTTGCGCGTACTTTTCTCTAAGAGCTGTTGGGGATTTGCCAATGCATACTGCTGAATATTCCAAGGGGCAAGTCCTCCACCTAAATATTGCAGCTCGTGTACTGTGTCAAAACGAGTTGTCCAATCGTCGAGGTATTTCTGATCGCCAAATTTCTCCTCTTCGAAACGGTTGTAACACCACGCCAGACAGGCATTACGCCACCACTCCAGCACTTCCAGTCCATGAATATCGTTGCGGAAATACATAAATTGAACGCAGTACTTGCCACTTAAAGCCGACTTATCATAAGCTGGTGTATAACGATGGGCAGTTATTAAAACTGATTTATCAGCAGGAATTTCGTCGAGCAGCAGCTGCGGATTTTGATAGAAATACAAATCAGCATCCAGATAAATGCAATGGGGAGTTTGATAAGTTTGAAGTACATAGCGTATGGTGGAGGAAGTAGACGTCCAGCAATATTCGGCACGTGTACGACTTGCTTTTACGGCCAACAAGGCTTCATCTTCGAAAGTCTCCAAATCGATGACGGTAACGTGCTTCAAAGCCAGTTCTTTGAGCACCAGTTCTGCTTGCCGGTCGAAAGCAAAAACATACAAATGAAAAGCTGGCGTATGCCGCTCCAACGAACGATACATCGCCAATGCACGTGCGAGATAATTTGAATCGAATAAGGTGCAGAAATGAAGCATCAGATTTTGCGGGCCAGAATCAGGTTGTCGAGATATAAATCGGTGTTATTGGGTAAAAACCAACCTAAAAGAAGACCAAGCAGGGTGAACGGCATCATCAGAAAGGTGGTTAGGAAAACGTTCGCCAGAAACCAAGGGGTTTTGGTGATTTTGTAGATGTAAGCTATCAATAACTGAAAAACGACACCGATATTTTGAACAGATTTTCGTTGTTCCACAACTCTAAAACCATTTTTTTCGAATAAATGACGTAAGCCAAAGCTGCTGTAACGTGCAAAGTCATAGGGTTGTTCGTGTTCATCCCAAACAAAAGGGACGGTCAATAAAAATTGACCCCCGGGCTTTAGGCAACGATGAATTTCTGCGAGGAACTCGTCGGGGTTAAACACATGCTCGAGGACCTGATTACACAAAATACTATCGTAACTATTGTCGGTAAAAGGAAAAATCTTACCATCATAAAACACGTCTACATCTTCTTTTTCGTGACTATGTCCTGGGTTTTCGATGTCTAGGCCGATATAACTATCCACCTTAAATAGTGAACGATAGGGTTTGCGGCCGCAACCCACATCCAGCAAATCACCTGTAAGTGCCGTTGCTAAATCTTGAATATGGTTGGCCAGTCCACGCCTTGCCAACCAGAATGGATTGGTAAATAGGCCAAGCCAACCGGGAAAAAAATCTTCGTGGTGTTTGATGTTTTTAAAAAATCGAATTAAACTCATTGGAGACGTTTCAGAAAAAAGCCTTTAAAACTACTTTGTGGAAGATTACTTTGATCGGGACAAACATATTCAAAGAGGACATCAAATCGGCCTTTTAAAGCTGCTCGGAATTTAGCTTCCCCAAAAAACCAAGCTGGATAACTCGCACGATACACCTTTGGGTTGGTATGCTGAATGGTTAGTCTATCGTAGATCCCTGGTAGCAGCGGGTGTTTGTCGATAAGGACGTAAGGGATGTTTGCTGCGTAAATAGCATCCAGCCATTGATAGGGGTTTTCAAGATAAGGTAGCACACAGCCCAAAAGTGCAAGGTTAGGCTGATTTTCGGATCGTGCTGAAGCTAAGTCGGGATAGAAGCGAAGGGTTTTATCCTGTAGCGCACTTTGCCCGAAAGCCACAAAATGTGCTTGCTCCACTACCAGCCAACGTAAAGGAGAAATAGCTTGTAATGCGGTCTTGTATTGAAAGTACATGCTTCCAGTTGCGCCACCGAAATCGAGTACTTGAAGCGATTCTTGCAGTTGAGAAGTGTAAAGTAACGCTGAAAGTATAGGGAAATCATATTCCACCTTTTCAAAAAGTACGCTGTCCCGGTCGAAGGCAGCTTTTCCTGCTTTCACTGCCAGCGCAGCTTGTTTTACCTGCTCAAAAATATGTGCGTCGGCGTAACCTTTGCTGGCAGCAGTGGCGGCCGACCAGCTAGCATAATTGCCCTTGTAGCCGTAACCTTTAAATTGTTTTAATAAACTGCGCCATTTGGGGGGCAGTAGCCAATCGAGCAGACCCATATGGCTCCAAAAATAGCATATATAATTCCATATTGGCTTTCACCGCTTTTAACTGTACTTTTGCGCTTATTAAATTTTACTCGGCATGAACATACACGAATACCAGGCAAAAGAGCTACTTAAAGGTTTTGGTGTTGGCATTCAGGAAGGTATCCTGGCACACACCCCGGAAGAAGCCGTAAATGCGGCTAAAAAACTGCAAGAAACTACCGGTACCGGATGGTGGGTTGTGAAAGCACAGATTCATGCTGGTGGCCGTGGTAAAGGTGGTGGCGTTAAACTCGCCAAGTCGCTCGACGACGTAAAAGAAAAGGCAACCAACATCATTGGTATGCAATTGGTAACGCCTCAAACCGGTGCTGAAGGAAAAAAAGTACATAAAATTTTGGTTGCCCAAGATGTGTATTATCCCGGTGCTACCGAAACCAAAGAATTTTACGTTTCTGTTTTGCTTGACCGTGCAAATGGCCGCAACATCATCATGTATTCTACCGAAGGTGGAATGGACATTGAAGAAGTAGCAGAAAAAACACCACACCTTATTTTTAAGGAGGCCGTAGACCCACGTGTTGGTTTACAAGGGTTCCAAACCCGCAAAATTGCGTTTAACCTCGGCTTGTCGGGTGAAGCATTTAAGCAGATGACCAAATTTGTAGCCAATTTATACAAGGCCTACGAGAGCATCGATGCTGATATGTTCGAAATTAACCCAGTACTCAAAACCAGCGATGATAAGGTGATTGCCGTTGATGCGAAAGTAAACATCGACGAAAATGCCCTCTACCGTCATCCGAATTTGATGGCTTTGCGTGACATCTTGGAAGAAGATGCTACAGAAGTAGAAGCCGGCGAACATAATCTCAATTATGTGAAACTCGATGGCAACGTAGGCTGTATGGTGAATGGTGCCGGACTAGCCATGGCTACTATGGATATCATCAAACTTTCGGGCGGTGAGCCTGCCAATTTCCTTGACGTGGGCGGTACCGCAAATGCGGAACGTGTCGCTAACGCGTTCCGAATTATTCTTAAAGATCCCAATGTAAAAGCGATACTCGTGAATATATTTGGTGGTATTGTCCGTTGCGACCGCGTAGCCAACGGTATTGTTGAGGCATACAAACAAATCGGCGATATCAAAGTCCCGATTATTGTTCGTCTGCAAGGAACCAACGCCATTGAAGCCAAAGAAATCCTCAATAAATCAGGCTTGAGCTTGATGGCAGCGGTAGGTCTTGAAGAAGCTGCTGAACTGGTAAAACAAGTTATAAAAAACTAGTTCATAGGTCATTTATAGCAACAAGCAGGGCAATTCGCCCTGCTTGTTGTATTTTTGAGCATGCGCATCCGGCTCTACCAAGACAATATCAACGAAAGACACCTGCAACAGGTGGTGGCTTGTATACGCGCAGGAGGGGTAGTTATTTATCCCACGGATACGGTTTATGCTTTTGGTTGCGACATTTATAATCATAGGGCAATAGAGCGCATCAACAAGCTTAAACAACTACCGAAAGATTCCGGCAACTATTCCATCATCTGTCACGATTTATCGAACTTGTCGGATTATAGTATGCAACTGCCTAACAACGTGTTTAAGTTAATGAAAAAGGCGCTTCCCGGCCCATATACATTCATAATTAAGGCCAATCAACAGGTCCCAAAATTATTTCACAGCAAAAAAAAGACGATTGGAATACGAGTTCCCGATAATCAAATCGCCCGTGCTATCGTGCGTGAACTGGGAAATCCGATTGTTTCTTCTTCTATTAATGATGAAGACGATATTATAGAATATACAACTGACCCTGATTTGATTTGGGAAAAGTACAGTAACCACATCGATATGCTGGTGGATGGCGGTTTTGGTGACAACGAAGCATCTACCGTTCTTGATTGTACAGAAGATGAAGTGGTTGTAATAAGAGAAGGGAAAGGCCAGCTAGATGGCTTGTTATGAAATCATGAAATTGTCATATGTTTCTAAATAAGCTTGAGATTTAATTTTTTTTAGCGTTCAAACGGTGAATAACCTTGGGAATTGGGTTACGAAAGGTTAAATTCACCCCTCACAATTTTTTAAATGAAGCGATTTTTGGTCAGACTGTTATTGGCAGTCTGTTGTGTTTTTGGTAGTTCAATGGTCCAAGCACAAGAAAGCACTACGGCTACGGTTAGGGGTTTTGTGTATGATAAGTCGTCTGGTGAACCCATATTGTTCACGAACGTATTCCTTAAGGGTACTACAATGGGTGCAAGTACTGATGTTAACGGATTCTTCTCTATCACAAAAATTCCACCTGGCAATTATACCTTGATGAGCACCTATCTCGGATACGATACGGCAACTGTTCAAGTGAGCTTGAAGGCCGGTTCCATCGTCAGTCAGAAACTTTTCTTGAATAGAAGCTCGATACGCTTAAGAGAAATCGAGGTCAGTGCCGAAAAACAGGAGCAGCTTACCTCTGTAAAAGTTTCTGTTGAGACAGTAACATCAAAACAAATTTCTCAAATCGTAAGTGTTGGTGGCGAAGCTGATATTGCACAATATTTATCTGTCCTTCCAGGTGTTGTATTTACAGGCGACCAAGGTGGTCAGCTGTACATACGTGGTGGTTCGCCCGTGCAAAACAAGGTCACGCTGGATGGCATGATCATTTATAATCCATTTCACTCAATCGGCTTATTTTCGGTATTTGACACCGACATCATCAAAAACGCCGATGTACATACGGGCGGTTACAATGCCAATCACGGCGGTCGGATTTCAGCTGTAATGGATATCACAACACGGGATGGCAACCAAAAACGTTTGAAAGGAAAAGCTGGCGTTTCGCCTTTCCAAGCACGTTTACTATTGGAAGGACCAATGGGCAAAGCCAAAAATGAAGATGCCTTTGCGCCTACTTTTATTATTTCTGGTAAGTCATCGTATTTGGACAAAACGTCGAAATATCTTTATAGCTATGCCGATTCGAACGGCTTGCCTTTTTCATTCAACGATATCTATGCTAAAACATCGTTTAGATCTCAGAATGGCAGTAAGCTGAATTTATTTGGTTTTAGTTTTAATGATGCCGTGAAATTCCGACAGGTGGCAGATATCAGCTGGAACTCACTCGGACTCGGTGCTAATTTTGTCTTAATTCCAGATGGAAGTACCAGCTTAATCAGCGGTACAATGGCCTATTCCGATTATAAATCCCGTCAGGTAGAAGCAGATGGTGCACCCCGTGAAAGTTCGATTACGGGCTTCAACGGTAATTTTGCTGTGAGTCAGTTTTATGCTAAAGATGAGTTGGTGTATGGATTTGATGTGGTTGGATTTTCAACCGACTTTCGTTTCACCAATGCAGCCCGCCGCATTATTAGCCAGCAGGAAAGCACAACGGAATTAGCCGTATATGCCAAATTCAAAAAGGTAACAGATAAACTGGTTATTGAGCCAGGGATACGTTTACACTATTACTCTTCTTTGTCGGAGCTGAGTGTTGAGCCTCGTTTAGGCGTAAAATACAATATGACCAACAATGTGCGCTTTAAATTCGCAGGTGGTTTGTATTCGCAAAACTTAATCAGTGCTGTTTCTGACCGTGATGTAGTGAACCTCTTTTTCGGTTTCCTAAGTGGCCCCGATAATCTCCCCCGTACTTTTGATGGTAATCCAGTCACGAGTAAGCTGCAAAAAGCAAGACACCTAATTACCGGTGTTGAAATAGATTTGAGTAAGTATCTAGAATTTAATTTTGAAACCTATCTTAAAGATTTTAACCAGTTAACCAATGTCAACCGGGATAAAATTTACGATGATACGGAGCAATTTGCCGACCAACCCGATAATCTGAAGAAGGACTTCATCATCGAAAGGGGACAGGCATACGGATTCGACTTCCGCTTAAAGTATGAACGTAAACGTTTTTATGCTTGGGCTACCTACTCTTGGACCTATGTGGATCGTTTCGATGGTATACGAACGTATAACCCTTCTTTTGACCGCCGACACAATGTAAACTTGGTGAGCACCTATACGTTTGGCAAACAACTCAACTGGGAATTCAGTGGTCGCTGGAATTTTGGATCAGGTTTCCCTTTTACGCAAACCGCCGGTTATTACCCGAAACTTGACTTTTCGAACGGTGTAAATACCGATATCGTCGGTCAAAATGGCGATTTAGGCGTTATTTACGCAGATTTTAATGCAGCTCGCTTGCCTACTTATCACCGCTTAGATTTTTCGATTCGACATACCGTTGCCCTGACAAGCCGCAGTGAGCTTGATATTAATTTCAGCATCAGTAATGTCTACAACCGCGACAACATCTTTTACTTCGACCGTGTTCGGTTTACACGCGTAAATCAGCTTCCAATATTGCCTTCATTAGGCATGGTCTATAGTTTTTGAGGCCAATTAACTTATCCAATCTAGATGGCTGCCCTCAAAGTGCAGCCATTTTTTTTGGAGATAGGTGAATTAGTCCAACACAAATTTGATCTTATCCATCCAGTCCAATTGTTACGTTTATCAACAGTGTTTAAAACTTCTCCTTTGCTTAGACCCTACTTACTTAAAGGCATTGCGGTTTGTTGAGTAGTTTTGTTTGTGATAGGGGAAATACCCTTTGACTATTTATTTCGTTTACTAGCCACTTCAGCTAATTCTATCGCATGCAGCGACTCCTTTTATTTTTTGGACTTTTTTTGATTACACACAGTGCGTTTGCACAGCGCAGCCGCATCCACGAAGATCCGGAGGGTGTACTGCGCTATGGGAAAGAACTCATGGAAAAGCAGAAATATGCTGCGGCCAAAAGTGTCTTCGAAAGCATTTTAAGTAATGAATTCCCTAAAACAGATGTGAATCTGCAGGTGGACTTACAAAAGGAAGCCAATTTTTATCGGGCGGTAGCAGGTGTAGAGTTGCGCCAAACGGATGCTGACTATCGTTTACTTCAGTTTATTGAGACTTATCCGGAAGATCTGCGCTCAGACGAAGCCAAATTTTATCTTGGTCGTTATTATTTTGAAGCAAAAAAATACAGAGATGTTATTCTGGTTTTATCTGGCACCGATGCGATGTACTTTAATACAGCTCAAGTAGCTGCATACCATTATTACCTAGGATATAGTTATTTCACCCGTGATTCGTTCGAGCTGGCCAAAACATCTTTGGCTGAAGTAAGCGAGCTGCAAAGCGAATACCGTTATCCCGCCAACTATTATTTGGGCTTTATTGCATATCAAAAGGGAGATAATGCGTTGGCTTTGAAGCATTTTATGCGGTTAACTGATTCCAAACACTACAACCGTATCGTGCCATATTTTATCGCCAAGCTGTATTTTGAGCAAGGACGTTATGATGATATGCTGCAATATACCTTGCCCTTATCGGGAAATCGGGAGGTTAAAAATCAGGCAGGCATAAACTACTTAATAGCACAAGCTTATATCCGCCAAGAAGCGTATATCAAAGCCATTCCTTATATGAACCGCTACCTGGAGATGTCGGGAAATGGCACGAGCAACGATTATTACCAGCTCGGATTCGCACAATACCAGGCTAAGGAATATGCAGCTGCTGCACCTAATTTGAGTAAATCGACCAGCAGGAAAGATACCATTGGTCAACATGCCAGTTATTTACTCGGCGATGTGTTCCTCAAACTGGGACAGAAGGAAAAGGCACTTGCCAGTTTTTATACTACGTCTCGCCTGAACTATGACCCTGAAATTCAGGAATTGGCAGCATTTAACCACGCTAAACTCGGTTATGAGCTAAATATTCACCCTCAATCACTCACTTGGCTGAGAGAGTTTCTAATTCAGTTCCCCAAATCAAAATATGGAGATGAAGTCCGGACTTTGCTGGGAGAGTTATTGCTTTCTACTAAAAATTTCAAAGAAGCCATCCAGGTCATTGAAGCCATTACTGAGCGGAATCTAGCTATCAACCGCTCATATCAAAAAGTGACCTATTTCCGGGGTATAGAATTGTTTAACCAAGGCGTCTATCAGGAAGCGGTCAAATTCTTCGATAAATCGCTGACCCAGTCGCTCGACAAAAACTTCACCGCCCAAGCGTATTTCTGGAAAGGGGAGTCGTTATACAAATTGAATCGACTCAAAGACGCGATTAGTGAATTGCAGAAGTTTGTGCAAACCTGGCCAGCGACCACTGGATTGGAAGTAGAAAATTCGCTTATTACGGCATATTATACCTTGGGTTACGCCTGGTTTAAACAAAACGACAACCTTTTGGCCATCGCCAGCTTCGAGAAGTCGTATGAAAATATACGATCGGCTGATAAAAAAGTCCAGATGAATGCCTACATCGGTGCCATGTTCGGCGACCTGCTGCTTCGTTTAGGAGATGCTTATTTTGCCGCAAATAGTTATGCTGATGCTCAAGGGTATTACCAGCAAGCAATCGATCGCAAGATGCCAGGCAGCGATTATGCCAGCTTTCAGAAGGCAATTTTACAAGGCCTTACCAACAACACAGACCAGAAAATCGCCACCTTGCGAAAACTGGCTACAGACTTCTCTGGCTCACTTTATTACGATAATGCATTGCTCGAATTGGCCAATACTTATTTTATCCAAGACAAGTTGCCACTCGCCCAACAAACCTTTGATCGACTTATTAAAGAAAGGCCAAACAGTCTTTTGCTTAAAAATGCTTATCTCATCAAAGGGTTAATTCACTTTAATGAAGAGCAGTACGAGGTCGCTCTTACGAATTATAAAATAGTAGTGGAGGGCTATCCGAAAACAGCCGAGGCGAGGGATGCTTTGAACGGCATTAAAAATATCTATATCCTTCAAAATAATGTTGATGCCTTCTTCAGTTATGCGGCGACAGTTCCGAATTCAGGTGTGACGATAAATCTTCAGGATTCTGTCACTTTTCAAGCCGCTGAGCTGGTCTATAATCAAGGTAATTGCGAGCAAGCAATCGTTGAATTATCGAAATACCTAATACGTTTTCCAGATGGCTATTTTGCGATTCAGGCGCGCTTCCTACGTGCTGATTGTTATGATAAACAGCTCAAATATGAGTTTATGGAGCAGGATCTACTGTTCGTTGTAGCACAAAAACGCAGTTTATACAGTGAAAGGTCACATGCCCGTCTGGCGAAATTTTACTTTACCAATAAAACCTGGGACAAGGCCATTGTACAATTTGAAAGGCTGGAAACATTATCCGACTCTCGCTGGAACATACGGGATGCGTATCTCGGTCAGATGCGGGCCTATACTTTATTAAACGACACGGCGAAAAGTCGGTTATATGCTCAAAAAGTAACCAATTTCCCGCACAGTACCGAGCAGGATAAACTCGAAGCTGCTGTCATATTTGGTCAATTGGCTTTTTATGCTGGTGATCTTAGTGCAGCTTATTTGCAATTTTCCGCTATTTACGAAGCAACGAAAAATGAATTTGGTGCCAAATCTAAATATTACATTGCTGCTATACAGTTGAAGCGGAATGAATTGGCTGCCTGTCAAGCCTCCGTTTTTGAGTTGGTCGATAAAATCCCATACTACGACGAGTGGATTGCCCAGGCATTTTTGATATTAGCCGAAACGTACATCGCCCAAGCCGATTATTTTCAGGCGAATGCCACTTTACAAAGTATCATTGATAATCGAGACGAAGACGAAATAACGCGTAAAGCAGTCGAACGAATGGCCTATGTAAAAACCCTCGAAGGTGCTGGAAACAAAACAAATCAAGAAAACAACGGCGGAAATCAGGAGCAAAATGAAGGAGGGGCTAACAATGAAAACTAAGATTTTATATATCGCTGGTTTATTGCTCATGTCCAACCTGAGTTGGGGGCAAGGCACAGGTTTTACCACCGATCCCATCAAGGTAGTTCGTGCCTACGAAGCGGTTCTCTCAGATGCTTTGAAATTTACGCCTGTACCCGTATTGCCTACGCTGGAATCGGAAAAAAAGGAGTTTACGTATACAGCCATGCAACGTATTGCGCCTACCCCGATTGAACTTACGCCCATGACCCCCATGCGGGCCATGGCTGAACCACCTTCACCCATTGCTAACAACTACTTTAAGGCTGGATTTGGCAACTACACAACTCCTTTGCTTAAGGGGCATTTTATGAGCCGCCGTGATCCGAAGTTTGAGTATGGTGTTAATTTCAGTCATTTCTCATCACAAGGTGATTTACGGGTAGATACCAATAAGTTCAATAATGCCAACTTGAGTGACAATACACTTGGTGTATATGGCAAACGTTATCTCCGCAATGTGGTCGTGAATTCGCGCTTCGATTTTGAGCGAAATGTTCGGCACTTTTATGGTGCACATCAGCCAATCGATATTCCTGCAGACTCCATTCGACAGGTTTTTCGGCAATTCTCAGGTGGATTGGGAATGAACAGCTATCAGGTAGCCAACGACCAACTGGATTTTGGCACTCAATTTTCATTTTATACCATAGCCGATGCCTATGATCAAACGGAAAATAATCTACGCCTTGATGGTAAATTGCTTGCAAGGCTGAACGAAAACAAAGTCACCTTTGACTTTGCCTTCGATTATACCAATTACAATAGTGTAGGGGGTATTTCTGTAAACCGCAGCCTCGTGTATTTTCAGCCTCGATACGAATATCTCGGAGAAAAATTCCGCGTAACTGGTGGTTTAAATATGGCCATGCAGGCTTCTGGAGGTGTTTCTTTGTTTCAGTTTTATCCAGTCATCGACCTCGACTACAAACTAGCCGATGTTTATATGATAGCTTATGCTGGAATAACAGGAAATATCGAAAGGAACAGCTACCGCGATGTTATTCGCAGAAATCCTTTTGTAGGAACGGGTCTTGACATCCGTAACACAAATAACCGTTTCCAGCTGTACGGTGGTTTAAAAGGCAGTATTGATGAAATCACGAGTTACGACGTTTCAGTGGGTTACCAGCGTTTACACGATGCGATGTTCTTCCTCAATGACACATCTGATTTTACCCGCTTGATACCGGTTTATGATAGCAGCACCAATGTTTTCAAATTTAACGCTTCGATATTGCGCAAGTTTGGTGACAAGTATACCGCCAAAATTGAAATGGCTTATAATGGTTATGGCTTGTCGACTTTGGCCGCACCCTTTATGCAACCTACTTTTAGTATGAAAGTAGGGGGTAGCTACCAAATGCAGCAAAAGTTGCGCTTTACAGGCGATATATTTGTATTTAATGGCATCAGATATCTCGATAATGCAGGTTTAGTGCAAGAGTTGAATGGTGTTTTCGACTTGAACTTGGGTGCTGATTACCGCTATTCAGATAAGTTGAGCTTCTTTGTTCAGTTGAATAATCTTACTGCTTCTCGGTATTTCCGCTGGTTCAATTATACTTCCTACGGTATAAATGTATTGGGGGGCTTGAGCTTTAATTTCTAATAACTAACTTCAACCTCCCATGCAAAAAGAGGTCAGCCATATTCTCCTAAACTATCTTGCGAGCCATGAATCATTGGCTTTGGCAAGTATTGGTAGGTTCAGCCGGCAGTACAGGCCTGCATATTTTGTTGGGAATCAACTTAAAGCGCCAGGAAGTATACTTTATTTTGAAGCCGACCAAACGCTAAAAAACAAAGAAGAAGGCTTGTCAAAAGTATTTGCCGCAAACCAACTGCCTGAAACGGCAACCTATGCCGCGCTACAAAATGTATTTGACGAGGTGAATCGTGAGCTCAGTCAGCAGCAACTTTACAATTATCCGAGTCTAGGCACTTTTATTAGGTCTGGTGCCCGCGTTGAGTTTCAGCCCGATCAACAGCAGTTTTTGGATGGCTTTGGTTACGGTTTAGAAAGCGTGTTAGTGCAATCGGTTAACGTAGAAAAACCGGTAGTAGTTAAGGAAATAAAAGTCCCAGTACACGCTCCGAAGAAAAAAACATCAAATTTCTGGTTAAAAGTAGCTGCAGCTGTTTTGTTACTGATGGTAGCCAATTTCGCTGTTCTTTACTTCTTGGAGCAGGATAGAAGTTTGGTACAGCAAGCCGACTTGGGTAGTTACGACACTATTCAGGCGCTTGAACCAGCCAAAAGCAGCGTAGAAGTATCAGATGAACGAACCGAAGAGCAGACACCTGAATTAGCTGAAACCGAAAAAGGGTCTAAAATGGCTGTTGAAAGCAAAGAAGTGGCTGAAAATATAACGGCTAAGTCCAATTATCTCATTATCGTCGGAGCCTTTCGCGATGTTCAAAATGCAAAACAATACATTCAGGATTTACAAAAAGCCGGTTACACTGATGCTGCCGCTGCTGGAATAACTACTTCGGGTTTGCATCGGGTTGCAGTTGCCAAATTCGCCAAACAGGAGATGGCTGAAGCCTATTTGGAAGAAGTCAAACGTAAGCTTCAGGCCGACGCCTGGCTGATGAATTAGGACTTTTAAATTTTCAATACTGAATTCAGGGTATTTTTTTATTGTTAGTTAAAACTATTGTATATTTTTGTTTGAAGCTTTTAGTCAGCATAGGCTGGCAACGAAGTGTTCATAGGTTTAGTTTAGTTTTCAGACAAAGAGGGGCGCCGGGAGGTACCCCTCTTTAATTTTAACTAAAATTACTTTAAGAGCTCGTCCAAAGTGTTAACCGCCACGCTGTGGTAATTGCCCCTTGCGGTGCGATAAATGTCCTTTGCCATTTCGGCCGTTTCGGGCTGTTCAAGCAGGGCTTTATAGATTGGAACGATGAATTTTCTTCTACCAACTTCTGTCAAAAAAGCCCGAATGGGGGCATAGGCCGGTTCATATTGTTTGTGAATGGCAGGGATAAACCAAGCTGCCAGTATTTCACTGTTACCACTATTCGAAAAGTTGTACTGTGAATCGAGCAGTTTTAAATCCGCAATGGTGAGCTTTTCTGGGAACAGACGAATAAAATGAAGCCATTCATGCGACGACCAAGCAGCTGTGATTTGCGTATCTATCTTTTTGTCTTGCATCCAACTGGCTAAAGCAGCCTCTACCTGGTGAAAACGGGTGGGAACTGGCGTGATTACATTGTTGGGTAGGCCGGGCTTGAAAATCCATTCGTCGATTTTGAGGGCTGTGTATTGTTCGCGACTAAGTAGTTCTTGCTGTAGATAAACGATAAATTGTTCAGTCGTCATCACCTGGAAGGCATGGCGTTCAAAATACCGACGTAAAAAAGTATCCATGCGGGCGCGCCCAACCTCCTTTTCAATTACGCGTAATAATGCATTTCCTTTTTCATAAGCAATGTCGTTCATGCCCTCATCCGGATCTAAACTGTCTAATTTCAGTTTTAAAGAGGTGCTCGAATTTGTGGCCCCCATATCTTCTAATGTCTCCAACAAATCTTGATGCCCCAAAGCTGCCAGCATTTCGGCATATGCTGGTCCTTGAATGGCTTCCATTATCCTTCTTTCAAAGTATACTGTGAATCCCTCGTTGAGCCAAAAGTCGTTCCAGTTTGCATTGGTCACCAAGTTCCCCGACCAACTATGTGCCAGCTCATGGGCAACCAGACTGGTTAAAGAGCGGTCGCCAGCGATGATAGTAGGCGTAGCAAAGGTAAGTACCGGATTTTCCATTCCACCAAAAGGGAAGCTTGGCGGTAAAACCAACAAATCATACCGCCCCCAAGCATAAGGACCATAAAGCGCCTCTGCCGCTGAAATCATGGCTGGTAATTCTTGGAATTCGTTCCAGCTTTTTTCAAGTAAGCCACTTTCGGCATATACACCTGTACGGTCATCTATCGCTTTGAACTCTAGGTAGCCAACAGCCAAAGCCATTAAATAAGAAGGAATGGCTTTGTCTTGTTTGAAGGTATAACGACCATCAGCCACAATTGCTGTTGGGTTTTGTGCACTCATTAACGCAAGCATACCAGAAGGCACTTCTACTTCTGCATTGTAAGTGAAGCGGATTCCTGGACTATCCTGACAAGGTAACCAGGTGCGTGCCAGTATGGCTTGGGATTGTGTAAAAAGAAAAGGCCCTTTTTTGTCGAGGGTTTGTTGGGCATCCAGCCATTGCACGGCTGCAGCATCGACTGAAGTACGGTAAATTATGTGCACTTCGGTGGTTTTTGGCTGAAGCTGAACAATGAGTTTGTCTCCCATCCAAGGTTCAGGGCGGCTTTCGAGACGAAAGTCTGTCGATTCATTGTCATTTAAGGTAACGCTTAAAATATTCAGCCCACGACTATCGAAGGAGATTTCAGTAGCATTCGCGGCTTTGAAAATGGTCCAATGTGCGGTGGCAGTTATGGTTTTTTGCTCAAAATCAACTTTAGCCTGCCATTGAAGATGGGTGGTTCGCGCCATTTCAGGCAGGGCGGCGGAATGTGGATCAGGAGGCATGTTTATTTTTTTTTCAGTTGAACAGCCACTAAGGCAGAGGGCCGTAATACACAGCCAGAAGGTATTTTTAAGCATAAAATGGATTTCAATACGGTATACCCGATTTTTTGTAGATAAAGTGCAATAGCCAAGCAGGACCAATCAGCAAAAACTGAATGTCTTTGAGAAAGGAAGGTTTTTTGCCTTCTATTTTGTGCCCGATAAACTGACCGACCCAAGCAGCGGAAAAAATGAGCACAGACGACATAAACATGGAGTCGCTCCATTTATACAAGGCGCGGTTACCGAAAGCCATCAGGCTAGCAATTACAATCATGCCGATAAATAAGGGGAAGGAGAGGCGGAGATAATAAATAGTTGCTAACAGCAAAAACAAAGCACCGAAATTCGCAAACCCATTTAAATCGCTTCCAATCAAACTTGCGAGGCTTGCATGTGGTATGCTCCACAACATACCGATTAGGCTAAACATGATAGCGGGCACACAAATCCAGTGCACCATTTTATTGGTTGCATTTTGATGGCTTTCGCCATATTCAAGCAGGAGTTGGTCGATTTTGCGCATGTGAAGTGGCTTAGTAAACTAAAACTAAGGTGTTTTTTCGAGAAGGCATAAGGAGAATTCCCTATTTACGTTAAACAAAGCCAAAAGCCTCGTATTTTTGAATCAATGAAGTTGTTGTTCCCCGAAGTTCTATGGGCGCTATTTGCGCTGGCTATTCCGATTTTCATTCATTTATTTAGTTTCAGAACGTCCAAAAAAGTCTACTTTAGTGATATCCGTTGGTTACAACTGTTACAGCAGCAGACCAACAAACGTTCGCGCTTAAGGCATTTAATCGTGCTTTTAACACGATGTTTAGCGATTGCCTTTTTGGTTTTTGCTTTTGCTCAACCGTATTTTCCCCAAGAACAGCAACGGTCGGACAGTGCAGAAGCCCTGAGTATACACATCGACAATTCAGCATCCATGGAATTGGGATCGGAGGCAGGTGTAAACCTCGAGCAAGCCAAAGCGGCCGCAACGGCACTCGCCCAAAAAGCCCGACCCGACGATCGCTTTCAGCTCATTCTTCAAGAAAGCAATATGCTTGAAATGCGTTCCTTGACGCGCACACAATTTATCGATGCAGTCAGCGCTATTCAGCCCGTTTCAACAACCAGACCCCTTTCTGTCATCGCAAACCGACAATCGGAATGGATAAAAAACCAAGAAAGGGTCGGGCGAAGAATTTGGTTTTCTGATTTTCAACAAGCCAGTCAGGATTTTGAAGAAATAAAAGCAGATAGTACCATTTCGACCAGTATTTTTCAATTTAAACCTAACGCGCCTACCAACTTATACATCGATACGGCCTGGCTAGCATCGCCCGTGGTCACGACAGGCAAAGCCGTTCGCTTATTGTACAAAGTGGTGAATAGCGGACAAGAGCCGCGTTCTTCGGTACGTATAGCTCTTGAAATTAATGGTATACAAAAAGGATTGTCGACCCTTGACCTGGAAGCAGGACAGGTTTTGGTGGATACCATCGACTTTAACCCTGCCGAAAGTGGCTGGCAAAAAGCTGCGTTGGTGCTAGACGATCAACTCGTAACTTTCGACGACCGTTATTACCTCAGTTTCGATATCAAGACGGCCATGGAGGTTTTGGTAATTTCTGACCAAAAAGTAAATCCCTATTTAACGGCATTGTTTGCTGCTGATGATTTTGTTCGGCCAACCTATTTGGCCGCCAATAAGCTCGACTACAACCGCCTCAAACAATATCCCGTAGTCGTACTAGACCATCTCGCTGCATTTCCATCGGGACTCAATTTAGCTTTGGTAGAAACCGTAGAAGCGGGGACAACTTTACTCCATTTTCCAAACGAGAAAAATCCTTTGGCGGGAAATATATTGTTGACTCAACTAGGGCTTACAGCTTTGGCAGCACCCCAAAATGGTAAATTCCCAGTGCGTAGTCTAGCTTTGCAAAACGAATTATTTCAAGAAACTTTTTCACGCCTGCCGGAGCAACCTGATTTGCCAGAAGCAGTACAGTATCTTCCTTACGTAGCTTCAAACCGGGCCATTAGCCTCATGACTTTGAATAATCGCGATCCTTTGGTAAGCACACATACCCTTGGTGAAGGGCGGCTATTGCAGTTTCACGTCGCCTTAGATCCGGCGTGGTCGAATTTACAACAGCACGCTCTTTTTGTTCCACTCGTTTACAGAAGTATTTTATTGAGCGGAGGTATTCGACCACTGGCTTACCGTTTGGGCAAAACCAGTCCCGTTGTATTACGTCTTCAACTCCCGGCGCAGGAGGTTTTTGAGCTTAGTGGAGATCAAAACCATTACATTCCAGAACTTCGTCGGCAGCAGGGCGGAATTAGTTTGCAACTCGGTGAATTACAACAACCGGGATGGTATGCACTAAAAAGCAGCAAAAGTGATACAGTTTATGCTTGGCTGGCAGTAAATACCGATAAAGCAGAATCAGAGCTTATTTTTATGACAGATGAAGCATTGGAGGCACAAAGTAGCCGGCTGGGGCTGACTTACTTTACCTTTACCAATGCAGAGTTAACACCTAATCTTGTACAACATGCGCAATCAAATCCATTATGGAAGTGGTTTTTGGCCGCAGTTTTGATATTTTTGATGGCAGAAATTCTCCTGCTCAAATTCTGGAAATAAATGCGGATACTCTTTCGTTCGGCCACCATCTGCGACCCACGCTCTCCTTATCACCTCCAAACTGTCGATTTGTTGGTGGAAGATGGCATTGTTAAACACATCGGTCAGCAGTTAAAATTAGCCGACGCCGCTGAGATCAGCGCCAATCAGCTCTATCTAACCAATGGGTTTGTTGATACTTTCGCGAGCTTTCGCGACCCGGGTATGGAGCACCAGGAAGATTTAAGTTCTGGTTTGGTAGCTGCAGCAAAAGGAGGCTATACCGCTGTATGCGTACAGCCCGACACTTTTCCCATTACCCAACACAAAGGCGGTATTAGTTATTGGATTAACAAAAGTGCAGGTAAACTTTGTCGCCTCATACCCGCAGCGGCGCTTACATTGGATCTAAAAGGAGTTGATCTCACCGAAATGCTCGATTTACACCAAGCCGGTGCGCAAGTATTTTCCAATGCAAATATTCCGGTTATGGATGCTGGCACTCAAATGCGCGCCTTGCAGTATATCAGGCACTTCGATGGACTCATGTACAGTCTGCCTATCGACATGAATATTGCTCGAGGAGGCATGGTGAACGAGGGCGTTCAAAGCACTCAACTTGGCCTCAAGGGTATACCCGATATGGCTGAGGAACTGATGGTTGTCCGTGACATCGCCTTAGTTGAATACACAGGCTCACGGCTACATTTTGCAAAAATATCAACGGCAGGTAGTGTAAAATTGATACGGGAAGCGAAAAAACGCGGACTTTCTATAAGTTGTGGTGTAGCTGCACATCATCTGCTACTCACCGATGAAGTGCTGACCGCATTCGATACCCATACCAAAGTTTTTCCGCCACTTAGAGATAAGGCAGATCAATTGGCCCTCATTGAAGGAGTAAAAGATGGTACTATCGATGTAATCTGTTCCGATCACCAGCCAGAGGATGTAGAGACCAAATTTAAAGAGTTCGATCTCGCAAGTTTTGGTGCAATTGGCTTAGAAACGGCCTTCTCAGTGGCCTTGACCGGCGTTGGGAAAAAAATGAAAATTGAACAGTTGCTGCTGGCTTTTAATCAACAGCCAGCACGACTTTTAGGGTTAGAACAGCCGGTAATTGCTGAAGGACAAGCCGCCGATTTGGTCGCTTTTGATCCAAGCCAGCAGTGGGAGGTTAGCGCAGCTGAAATGGTGTCTAAATCAGTAAACTCTCCCTTTTTAGGTAAAAAGTTGAGTGGTAAAATACTACTCACATTATGCAACAATCAACTTTATTGGAATAAATGACTACCATAGCCACACAAGGGCTCAAAGGTTTGCTATGCGGCATTCGTTTGACCGATATCTACGAACAGTTGAAGCTACAAGGCCGCAAACCTGAAGAGACGGAACAAGCGCTGCTGGAAGCGATAAGGGGGGGTGCAAAAAGCCTAGATGACCTGCTTCTTGCGGATTTTTATCTTGGTTTCCAGGATATTTTTGAGGTGCACACCGAAATGCAGGCGCAAATGAAAGCTTTCGATAATTTGATAGGCTTGCACCCTGAATTGTCTGAATTCAAGGAATATTGTTTCGATCTATTTTTTGTGCAAGCACTGGCAACCCTTGGGGAGGAGGCAGATGCTTACATGGAATCGCCAGCCTGGCAAAAAATTGAACAGCAAACAGTGGGCAGAGGTACAGAGGCGCTAAACCTGTTTATGTATCTAACTGAGGCGAATGAATCAGACCTAAGCCCTAGTTTGGATGATTATTTAGACGGATTTATTCTCGATGAGGATCTTGACTACCAGGACGATGCAGAAATTTATGAAGAAATGATGGCCAACCGAGACTGGCTCGACCTGACCTATGTTGAAATGGTTGCCAAAACAGAGGCCTTAGAGGAGGACACCGCTATGCCTCAAATTTTTACACCGGCATTCTGTTTTTTTAAATCACCTGAGAAATCAAATATTAATATAATGGCTTGCTTACAGTCAGGAGGTCACCGAAAACGAAATACAGCCGTATCGGCCATGCTTCAATTTTTCTACCATGGTGAAACTTGTATTAATCAGGAATTTGGCGCTTTTCTAGCTTGAAATTGATTTATCAAGATACATATACTATTTTTTTTGATGTAATTTTGAATTATCCTAACCCAACGAGATGCGTGAATTAATTCGCTATGCCATGTTAACTGTAGGTTTTCGCTACGGTTCTTATGCAGCGGGAGTTTCTCTTCTAATAGCCATAGTCCTCTTTGCCTTTAAGTTTAATCCCTTGGGCGAATTCAGACTATTATTAAGTACAGTAACCTTGGTCACTACGGTATTGGCCATGCGTAGCTTTAAGTTGATCTTCAATGCTGGCCAGTTGAGTCTTACCGATGGTATGGTGGTTTCGGTGGCCATGGGCCTAGTAAATGCATTTATTTATGCTGTACTCATTTTTATGTGGGCTTCTATTTCACCTAAACTTTGGGAATTACATTTGAATGACCAGCTTCGCACCTTGGAGCAAGGTCAGGAAATCATTACCCGTCATTATAACCAAGGACAAATTGAAAAGCTAAAAACGGCGATTGCAGCTCAATCAAAGAGTTATTTGGCCGTAAATGTTTTCTTTTTTCGATTCTTGTGGAATATCGTTGTTGGTTTCATGGCCTCGCTGTATTTTCGGAGATAACCTTAGCACTATGGAAAATAAAGGAATACTTGAAAAAAGCTTCGTGAAGTGGGGCTTGTATGCTGGACTTGCATCTGTAATATTGACCTTTCTCCTATATATGGTGGATATCACTTTATTGGTAAATGGCTGGATTTCCTTGCTCATCTATGGCATGGTCATCACTTTTATGGTATTGAGTGCACGACAGGAAAGAGAAGAAGGAGGAGGTTACCTGTCCTATGGTAACGCTGTATTAAACAGCCTTGGCGTAAGCGTAATTCTGACTATTATTTCGGTTTTTTTTACAGCACTGTTGTATAATGTCATTGATCCCGAATTGCCAGAATCGTTAAAAACGATTAGTATGGAGAACATGGCAAAAACCATGGAGAGTTTTGGTAGTTCTGAAGCTGATATCGATAATGCCATTAAAATGGCGGAATCACGTCAGGTTGAATATGATTTCAAAGGGCTCCTATTAGTAGCAACGATTGCTATTGCCATGAACTTTGTGATTGGTTTAATCGTATCCATTTTTACCCGTAAAAACGCGCCTATGTTTGAGGCGAGCGAAAACGAAGCATGAGCCTAGACATTTCCATTGTCATCCCGCTTCTAAATGAAGAGGAATCCTTGCCAGAATTGGTGCAATGGATTGATAAAGTCATGTGTGAACATAAATTCACCTATGAGTTGCTATTAATTGATGATGGAAGTACGGATGAATCCTGGTCGGTTATTCAGGAGCTTTCAACAAAATATACTGCCTTAAAAGGCATACGTTTTCAACGAAATTACGGCAAATCGGCTGCCCTAAATACTGGTTTTGCTGTCACCCAAGGAAAAGCCGTCTTTACTATGGACGCCGATTTACAAGATAGTCCCGACGAGTTGCCTGCCATGTATCATCGTTTGTTCGATGAAAAGTTGGATTTGATTTCGGGCTGGAAAAAAAAGCGCTACGATCCGCTTAATAAAACGATACCCACCAAATTATTTAACCTTGCTACCAGGAAAGTGTCAGGTATTAATAATCTGCATGATTTTAACTGTGGACTGAAAGTGTACCGCAGCGAGGTGGTAAAGAGTATAGAAGTTTATGGTGAAATGCACCGTTATATACCGGTTATTGCCAAATGGGCAGGGTTTAAACGTATCGATGAACAGGTGGTTGAACACCGTGCGCGTAAATATGGTTACACTAAATTTGGTTTAGAAAGGTTTGTAAATGGTTTTCTAGACCTGATTTCGATCTACTTCGTGGGTAAATTCTCAAAAAAACCCATGCACTTTTTTGGTTTGCTGGGCACTGTAGCCTTTTTCACGGGAGGATTAATTACCATTTTTGTAATCGCTGACAAACTCTATAAAATCGCGAACGAAATTCCACACCGCGACATCACCGCTCAACCACTTTTTTTCCTGGCATTAACCTTAGTTTTGTTGGGAGCACAGCTGTTCTTGACAGGATTTCTGGCTGAACTTATCTCCCGTAATGCCTCTGAAAGAAATCACTATCTCATCCGGGAAAAAATAGGCTTGTGAGTAGGGTAGTGCTAGTTGGACCATCCTGGCCGTTGCGGGCGGGTGGGATGTCGACTTTCAACGAACGGTTGGCGCGCGAATACCAGGCGCAGGGACATGAGGTGAGTATTATTACCTTCAGCTTGCAATATCCAGCATTGCTGTTCCCGGGCAAAACCCAACTGTCTGAGGATGCCAAACCCGCTGACCTGGAAATAGCTGTTCTAATTAATTCGGTGAACCCATTTAGCTGGCTGAAAGCAGCAAAATTCTTAGCCCGACAGAAAGCTGATTTGGTAGTATATCGTTATTGGATGCCCTTTATGGCACCAAGCCTTGGTAGTATAGCGCGTTGGAGCCGCTGGTTTGGTAACAAAGCCAAACAAGTAGCCATAGCCGATAATGTGCTTCCCCACGAAAAATTTCCGCTGAGTACTTTTTTAGCCCGTTATTTCCTACACAGTATAGATAAAGTAGTTACCATGTCGCAAGCGGTGACAGCAGAACTAAAAACTGTTGGTTACACCAAAACATCCTTGCAGCTGCAACATCCGCTTTACGATAATTTTGGCACCAAAGTGAGTCGTGCAGATGCCCTAGTGGAGCTAAAACTCGATCCAACATATGCGTATTTTTTGTTTTTTGGTTTTATTAGGCAATACAAAGGGCTAGATTTGTTGTTACAGGCTTTTGGCGACGAACGATTGAAAAAACACAAAGTCAAATTGTTGGTTGCTGGTGAATTCTACGATGATCCCAATCGTTATTATCGGCTCATTCGAGAATACAATCTCGTGAATCGAGTAGTAATGCATACCGATTTTATACCAAATGAAGCCGTGAAGTACTATTTTTCTGCAGCCAGTTTGGTTACACAAACCTACCACCACGCAACACAAAGTGGTGTTACTCAAATAGGGTTTCAGTTTGATGTGCCTATGTTGGTGACGAATGTAGGTGGACTCTCAGAGCTTATTTCGGAAGGTAAGTCAGGTTATGTAACCGCAACCAATCAATTGAGTATCGCCGATGCCATGCTCGATTTTATTGAAAATGACCGTTTTGAGGCATTCAGCAAGGAGGTAGCGGTACTCAAGCTTCAATTCAGCTGGTCGACATTCGCTAAGCATTTGGCAGACTAGGCTGCTCGCTCATAATGCAGCGAGTGCCTGCTGTATACTTTGGATTTTATGTGCTGCGTCCGCTAATTTTTTGCGCTCATTGCTAATGACCTGCTCAGGCGCACCTGAAACAAACTTCTCATTCGATAACTTACGCATTACACTTTCTTGGAATCCTTGAAAGTATTCAAGCTCCTTTTGTAACTTTTCTCTTTCAGCTTCTGGGTCGATTTCTAAGTGCAGATCGAGGAAACATTCGTCTGTGCCAACCATAAAGGTTACCCAACCTTCTGGCTTTTCAGTTACAAAGTTTATTTCGTCGACATTTGCTAATTTTCCAATTACAGACTCATATTCCTTATAAATGGGTGCTGAATTCAGTAGCTGCAAACCAACCATATTCTTTACTGGAACTAACTTTTGGTTGCGGATATTACGTATCTCAGTAATCAATTGAAACACTTTTTCAGTCGATTTTAGATAGTTTGTGTCGAAATCTTGCACGGCAGGGTATTTGTCAGTGCACAAAAACGCACCTGGTGCCCTGTCCTGAATATCATGCCACAATTCTTCGGTAATAAAAGGCATCAAAGGATGCAGTAAACGCATGAGCTGGTCAAAATACCCTATTGTCGCATCAAAAGTGGTTTGATCGATGGGCTGGCCAAAAGCCGGTTTAATCATCTCCAAATACCAAGAGCAGTAGTCATCCCAAACAAGTTTGTACAACGAGCGCACCACCTCCGATAAACGATATTGGGCGTAGTCGTGCTCTAATTCAGCGGTAACCTGCTTCAATCGTTCGCCGAACCACTTTATAGCTGGATTTTTAGAATCGCCGGGAATAACTTCCCACCCTTTTACCAGACGAAATGCATTCCATATTTTATTGGCAAAGTTACGGCCTTGCTCAATCATGCTTATATCGAATAACACATCGTTGCCCGCTGGTGAACTGAACAACATACCCATGCGTACGCTGTCGGCACCATATTGGTCTATCATGACCAGCGGATCTGGACTATTTCCCAATGACTTAGACATTTTACGTCCTTGTTTGTCACGTACGATACCAGTGAGATAAACATCTTTAAAAGGAATCTGCTCCATATATTCATGACCAGCGATGATCATCCGAGCCACCCAAAAAAAGAGAATTTCTGGGGCGGTAACCAAAACTGCTGTAGGGTAGTAGTAGGCTAAATCTGCATTCGCATTGGCTGGCCCATTCGCGATAATTTTGGGATCAAAAACGGTCAATGGCCACAACCAGCTTGAGAACCAGGTGTCGAGTACATCCTCATCTTGTTTAAAATCACTTGCCAGCCAGCGGCCATCAGTTTGTGCGGCCGCCTCTTCTGCTGTACGCGCTACGATGATTTCTCCCTTGGGCGAATACCAAGCTGGAATGCGGTGTCCCCACCATAACTGACGTGAAATGCACCAATCGCGTACATTTTCCATCCAATGGCGGTAGGTGTTGATGAATTTTTCAGGAATGAGCTTGATGTCTCCGTCTAAAACGTATTGCAGCGCAGGTTTGGTGATTTTTTCCATCTTAACAAACCACTGCAAGCTGAGTTTAGGCTCTACAACTGCATTGGTGCGTTCGCTGTGCCCAACATTACTTTTGTAATCTTCGGCTTTCACCAAACTACCGGATGCTTCGAGTAGCTTCGCTATTTTTTTTCGGGCGATAAAACGGTCTTCACCCACTAGAATTTGAGCTTTTTCGTTCAACGTTCCGTTGTCGTTAAGAATATCGATGACTTCAAGCTGGTGTTTTACGCCTAATTCATAGTCGTTGGGATCATGGGCAGGTGTTACCTTAAGGCAACCAGTTCCAAAATCCATGCTTACATATTCATCCTCAATAATAGGGATCGCTCGATTGATGAGCGGAATCACGGCTTTTTTGCCTTTTAAATGTGCAAAGCGTTCGTCATCAGGATGAATACAAATGGCTGCATCGGCCATAATCGTTTCTGGACGTACAGTGGCAATCGTCACATAATCTTCACTTCCTTCAATCTGGTAGCGGATATGGTACATTTTGGTTTGCACATCCTTAAAAATCACTTCATCGTCTGCAAGTGCTGTAAGTCCTTGCGGATCCCAGTTAACCATGCGAATGCCGCGATAGATATACCCTTTTTTGTAGAGATCGATAAATACGTCAGTAACCGACGCGCTGAGTTCAGGTGACATCGTAAAGGCTTCACGATCGAAATCTAGGGAAGCACCTAGCTTTTTCAGTTGACTGATAATGATGCCGCCGTATTTTTCCTTCCACTCCCAGGCGTATTCAAGGAATTTCTCCCGACCAATGTCATTTTTATCAATCCCCATCTCTTTAAGCATGGCCACCACCTTGGCCTCCGTGGCTATAGAAGCATGGTCGGTTCCAGGGACCCAACATGCATTTTTTCCTTGCATGCGCGCTTTACGGATAAGTAAATCCTGAATGGTGTTGTTGAGCATATGACCCATGTGCAAAACGCCAGTGACATTGGGTGGCGGAATCACTATGGTGTAGGATTCACGTTCGTCTGGGGTTGAAGCGAAACATTTCGCGGCCAGCCAGCGGTCGTACCACTTCTGTTCAATGCCTTCAGGCGAATAGGTTTTGGCTAAACTCATGGGATATGCTAAAAATAAGTCGCAAAAATAGCACAGAATGCGCATAATGCCCCGTTTTGGTCTTATTTTTCGAAGCGCAAACCACCGCTTTCCTCGATTGTTGTAGCCTTATGCACCGTATTCCTGCTCTTATCCGCGTTTTATTGCCCATCGGTTTGTTGGTGGTACTGTTAGCTAATTGCGGCGGCGAAACGGACAACGAGACTGAATTGGAAAGCTTACGGGTGGAGGGAAGCCATTTTGCCAATCTCCACGACAGCGTAACGTATGTGGGCATTGAAAGCTGTCGTGCTTGCCACAACGAAATTTATGAAAGTTTTCTGCAGACAGGAATGGGGCGATCGATGGGGCATGCAGACTTAAATCGCTCGAAAGCCGATTTTTCTGGCCATACAACGCTCTTTGACCCAGTTATGCAATTGGGTTATCAGGCTTTCACACGCGATAGTCAGCTATTTATCCGCGAATTCAGACTCGAGGGTTCAGATACAATTCATCAACGTGTTGAACGTATCAGCTTGGTGGTAGGAAGTGGGCAACATACCAATTCCCATCTGATTAACATCAATGGTTATGTGTATCAACTGCCTATGACCTTTTATACCCAAGATAAAAAATGGGATCTGCCGCCGGGCTTTGAAAATGGAGGGAACAGCCGTTTTGCACGAACCATTGAAACGGAATGTATGACCTGCCACAACGCATATCCCAAACAGGTACCGGGCTCTGAAAACAAATATATCAGTATACCACAGGGTATAGACTGCGAACGTTGCCATGGTCCGGGCAGCCTACATGTACAAGAAAAACTGTCTGGTAAAATCGTTGATACTTCAATATCAGCTGATTACAGTATTGTCAATCCGAAGCGGTTGTCTATTCCACTCCAGATGAGCATTTGCCAGCGCTGCCACACGCAAGGAAATGCTGTGCTGAAGCCAGGTAAAACCTTCTTCGATTTCCGGCCAGGTATGGTGCTCAGCGATGTGATGAGTGTATTTTTGCCGCGTTATGAGGGTGATCAGAGCCATTTCACCATGGCTTCCCATCCAGATCGGATGATGCAATCGGCTTGTTTCAAAGAAAGCGCTGGTAAAATGAGCTGCATAAGTTGCCACAATCCACATAAAAGTATAGAAGTCACGCCAGCAGCACATTTTAATGCAAAATGCCAAAGCTGCCATCCCGGACAGGAAGAATGTACCGCTGATAAAGCAGCACGAAAAGCCAAAAATGATAATTGTGTGAGCTGCCACATGCCCAAATCGGGTACCAGCGATATACCGCATGTCACGATAACCGACCACTGGATACGAAAACCAGAAAAAACGACCGACAAACAGCGGACCTTTATTGGTATTGCATCTATCAATGAAAAACGACCCGATGCACTCACCAAAGCTCGGGCCTGGCTGCAATATTATGAGCGGTTCGACACCAAAGCGACCTATCTTGACTCTGCAGAATTTTATTTGAAAAAAGAGCGTAAAACTAAAACGCCCCTTTATTTTGAGACTGAGATTCATCTCCGTTTTCTGAAAACAGATTATAACAAATTGGTGCAATTGGGTCGGGTAATACCAGCAGGAATAAGTGGCTGGTCGTATTACCGCATAGGAGAAGCACAAGCGCAAAGTGGATTACGCGCAGAAGCCCTTAGTTCTTTCAAAAAAGCGGCAGCCTTGATGCCGTATCAGCTTGATTTTCAGATGAAATATGCCACGATGCTGCATGAATTAAATCAACAGCCTGAGGCTACCGAAAGGTATGAGTTTATACTCAACGAAAACCCAACGTATGTTCCCGCCATGGTGAATTTGGGCTTCTTGAAACTAGAAGCAGGGGCAGATAAAGAAGCCGAATATCTTTACCTAAAAGCGCTTAAAATGGACCCTGATAATCAGTCTGCATGGATGAATCTGGTAGGTTTAGCGCTTTACCGTAACAATACCGCTGAGGCAGAAAAGCTACTTGAAACCATTCTTCGCCGGTACCCTAATCAAACGCAGGCACGTCAACTCTTGCAAAAATTACGTTCTTAAACGATTTTACGGTCCAAATTTCATTTATGAGTCCAGCAGCCAAAAAACGCAGTAGCACGAATAAGTCCAAAAATAGAGCCAGCCGTCCCGTTCATAAGTTTTTGTGGGCTCTTTTGGGCGTTTCGCTGCTTAGCTTGCTTGTTGTAGGCTATGAATTGTATCAAAGGGTTTATAAAAGCAACGTAAGTCAGCAATTGGCAGAGGAGGTAACGTATTTGTACATTCCTACAGCTTCGAATTATGCTGATGTACTGGAATTGATTCAAGCCGAGAACCTGCTTCAAAATCTTGCCAGTTTCGAGTGGGTGGCCCAGCAGTTGAAGTATCCGGAAGCCGTAAAGCCCGGCCGTTATCGCATTGAGAAGCGGATGAGCAATTTTGAATTGGTGAAACTACTGGGGTCAGGTCGGCAGGAACCGGTAAAGCTGGTGATTAACCGTTTTCGGAGTCGCCACGACTTTTACGCTGCCATTGGTCGTAAGCTCGAAGCCGATTCAACAGAAATTGAAGCGATTTTTAGTGATGCTGTTTACCTCCGTTCCTTCGGCTTTACGCCTGAAGACGCCATGGCTGTGATTGTACCCAATACGTATGAGCTGTATTGGAATACCAATGCGCAGGAGTTTTTTGAGCGGATGTGGAAGGAATATAAAAGCTTCTGGACGGAAGACCGCAAAAACAAAGCGACGGCATTAGGCTTAAATCTTGTGGAGGTGATGAAGCTGGCAGCTATTGTAGATGAAGAAACAAATAAAGACGACGAAAAAGGTGTTATTGCCCGGGTGTATTGGAACCGCTTGCAAATGGGCATGTTACTGCAAGCCGATCCAACCGTTCGTTTCGCCCACCAAGATTTTAGCATTAAACGTGTGACAGGCAAACATCTGCGCTTACAGTCACCTTACAATACCTACCAGGTAACAGGTTTGCCGCCAGGACCCATTTGTACGCCTTCACAAGCAAGCATCGACGCGGTTTTAAACAGTCAGCCGCACAGCTATCTGTACTTTTGTGCGAAGGAAGATTTTTCGGGGTACCATAATTTTGCGATTACCTACCCCGAACACCAAAAAAATGCAAGGCTTTATCAGCAAGCTTTGGCTAAATTGAACATCCGTTGATGTATACACACGAAACACACTACCGCGTCACCTACGGCGATACCGACCAGATGAAATATGTTTATTACGGACATTATGCCCGTTTATTCGAAATAGGCAGGGTAGAGGCTATGCGGGCAATAGGCTTTTCTTATCGCCAGTTTGAAGCGGAAGGTGTGATGATGCCAGTGCTGGAACTACAATGTAAATACCTCAAACCAGCATTTTACGACGAGCTGCTGACCATACGTACCTGCGTAGCTGAAATGCCGGGCGTGCGTATATTTTTTGTACATGACATATTTAACGAAGCCGGTGAGCATATTCATCATGGTAAGACTACCCTGGTTTTTATGCAGATGAGTAATAGTCGGCCTTGTAAAATACCTACCCATTTCGCTGCAGCCTTACAACCTTTTTTCGCAGTATCATGAACGAAGTCCATAAGTTTTTACTTCGTTTCAGGCTCTACAAGCGCTTAATGGCTCTGCTTAAGCGAGTAAAAATTGGCAAAAGCACTAAAGTCCCACTTTATGACGTTTTGGGTTTCTTTTTACAAGAAGTTCAAAACCAGGATCTGGTTATGCGGGCGTCGGCGATCACTTTCAACTTTTTTTTGGCCTTGTTTCCGGCCACTTTATTTTTGTTCACGCTCATACCATACTTTCCTGTAGCTAATCTCGACGGGATTATTCTTGAATTTTTAGGAGAAATTATGCCTGATAGTGCCTTTGAAGCCATCAATACCACTATTTACGACATCGTCAGTAAGCAGCAAGGCGGACTCCTTTCCTTCGGATTTTTGATGGCCCTGTATTTTGCGACGAGTGGAGTGAGCTCGTTGATGTCCTCATTTAACAAAGCCAATGAAATTTTCGAAAGCCGTTCTTTTCTCCGTCAACGGTTTTTGGCGATTGGTCTAACTTTTTTGGAGGTGGGTGTATTGCTTACCGCGGTAATTCTTATCCTCGGTGGAAATTTAGCTATCGACATCTTAGTGCTCTACGAGATTGTTGAAGCCAGTTATATAGCGGATATGCTACGTATATCGGAATGGTTAATTATTATATTTCTAGTATATACGGGCATCAGTGTGCTTTACTTTTTTGGACCTGCTGTGAGCAAACGTTGGAGGTTTTTTTCGGTAGGTTCATGGGTGGCCACAGCCTTATTCCTTATTGCTTCTATCGCTTTTTCCTATTATGTGAATCACTTCGGCACCTACAATAAGTTGTACGGTTCTATCGGTACCCTTATTGTAATTATGCTGTGGATGAACATCAACTCCATTATTCTATTGATAGGTTTTGAATTAAATGCAGCAATCTACATCAATCGTTCCCGTTTGCAGAAAGCCAGAGCGCTGTTAGATGAGGAGGAAATGCAGGCCAAGGGTGGTTTAAACGAGGATTGAGCAACTTAGTTGAGCCGCTTTCCGGTTAACTTTTCGCCCCCTGATCTGGATTTATACATATGGGCCGTCAGTCCGAGTCGGTATAGGAAAGCCAAAAAGAGCGTAGCAAGCTTAACCGAAAGAGGACAGGCCGCTGAAAATCCCTACAAAAACAAAAAAGCCTCGCTTTCGCGGGGCTTTTTGATGCGGAGAGAGAGGGATTCGAACCCCCGGACCCTTGCAGATCTTCTGTTTTCAAGACAGACGCAATCGACCACTCTGCCATCTCTCCGCTGCAAAGGTAGAAAAATCAATTTCATTTGCATCGCTAGGGTTGATGTTAGAATACATTTTTCATGTTGTAAAGCCTTGTAGGGGGTATTCCGACGCCAAAAGTTTGGCTAAGGCTTTCATTTTCAAAGGCATAAACCAAGCATATAAAATATTCGGTTAACTGCTTGTAGGGTACTTTTTTCCACTTAACTTTGCCCCACTTCTAGGCCCAGGTGGTGAAATTGGTAGACACGCTACTTTGAGGGGGTAGTGGGAGTATTCCTGTGCTGGTTCGAATCCAGTCCTGGGCACCAAGCTGAAAGTAAAACGGCCGACCTATTGTCGGCCGTTTTTTTTTGGAGAAGTTGGAAGCTACTTTTTCAGAATAGGGCGGATTCAGCCACTTTTTCGAAGTGAATATTACTTCTCATGCCTGCTGTACTTGGCTAATATGCCGATCTATCTGCTTAAAAAAGCGGTAGGTAAGCAATACTGCTGAAATAAACAGGCCGACAGCCAGCCCAG
>Ga0105053_10001185_pt1 | contig 41701 bp, 37 predicted proteins | sample BON01_FD_78093 | JGI IMG/M metagenome (GOLD analysis project Ga0105053, IMG submission 78093) | Freshwater microbial communities from Lake Bonney liftoff mats and glacier meltwater in Antarctica - BON-01 | ecosystem: Environmental > Aquatic > Freshwater > Ice > Glacier meltwater | place: Lake... | reverse complement strand
CTGGCGATGGCCATGCAAAAAAGGCAGTGGATGCAGGGCCTGTGGGACCAGGCAAAGCAGTTCGATTTACCCGTCAAATTCGCGGTAAATCACTCACCGTGAATTCCTAATGGAAAATCTGGGTTGAACGCTGGCCATGCAGCCAAGCAGCATAGCCAGCACACAGGTTTGGTATCGAAATGTTGGCGTGAGTAGTTTCATGGGAGGTCCTTTTTCAAGAATGCAACGTTTCGTGGATGTGGATGGCCTGGGTAAAGGTGTATCCCGCGCCGCGAACGGTTTTTAGCGGGAGTTGATGACTTTGACCGCCCACATTGGTGTCAATCGCATCGAACATCTTTTGGCGCAAACGGCTGATGCAGACTTCGAGGCGGTGCGAATCTAACTGATCGGCTTGCTCGCCGAGCAGTTCAGACATGAGCAAAGCCCGCTCAACGGTTTGCCCGGCATGTTTGGCCAGTAGTTTTAGCACCAAACCCTCCATGTGCGTGAGACTGATAGCGCGGCCTTGCGGCGTGACCAGCTCACGCCCTGCTTGTTTGAGCAGCCACTCATTGGAAGACGCAGGCGTTGCCAAAACCACCACACGCCGGTGCAGCGCCTGAATTTGTGCCAGCAGTTCTCGCCAATCAACAGGTTTGACCAGGTAAATGTCTGCCCCTTGTTTGTAGCCATTGAGCCGGCTGTCGAGCTCTCCGCGCGCGGTGAGCATGATGATGCCCATAGACGGGTAGGCCTGACGTAGCCGTGCAGCAATAGACAGCCCGTTTTCACCCGGCAGGCCAATGTCGAGGATGGCAATGTCGCAGCGTGCCTTGCGCAGATGGCGATCCAGCGCAACCGCGTCCGCCAGCGCCGCCACTTTAAGGCCTTGCGAGCTGAGTTGAAACTGAAGGTCGTCACGCAGGTCGGCGTTGTCTTCGACCAGGGCGATTTGAATGGGGGGTTTAACCATCATTTACTGTAGCGAGTTCAGCCGCAAGAAAGCTCACAAAACCTCGCACTAACGGTTCGGCTCGCGAGGCAGCCAAAGGCTAAAGCGGGCGCCGTGGGGCACCATACTCTCGACTTTGACATGGCCCCCGTGGCGCGCTGCAATGCTGGCGACCAGGAACAGGCCCAAACCCATGCCTGGCTCTTTTTCTTGTTGGTCGCCGCGCTGGAGTTTTTTGAAGATCTTCTCCTCCATGCCAATCGGTATGCCCGGGCCCTGATCCTCCACAACCCATTGCACACCACGAGCCTGCTCTGTATTGTCGTTTTGCAGACGAATCCGAATCGGGCTGTCTGCGGGTGAGTATTTCAATGCATTGGCCAGCAGGTTGAGCAGCGCGATGCGAATCAATTGGGGGTCAGCGTACACGGTCACATCCTCCTCGGGTGAGTCGAATGCAACGCGCTTGACTGCGTCGTCGCCGCCGAGTTCAATGATGTCATGGGTCAACCAGGTCAAATCGAACAAGCGGCGCTCGAACGGCAGGCGTTCAACTTCCGTTTGCGCTGCGGATAGTTCCATGACCATCTTCAAACGCATCACGGCCTTGCGAATACGGTCGTAGCGACGCTTACGGTCATCGTCCGTGCCCGCCACGCCATCGTCGAGCAGGCGCAGTGATTCGCTAGCGGCGTCGATAACGGCAATCGGCGTACGAATTTCGTGTGTGATCATGGCCAACAACTGGCTTTGTTCTTCGCGGTAAGCCGCATCCAACGTCATCTGTCGTTCAGTCAGTGCCGCTTTTTCCAATGCTTGGGCGTGGTCAGTCTCCAGACGGCGGTAATGCAACAAAATAGCGAAGTGCAGCAGCAGGATGTGAAAGACGTTGCTGCCCATGCCGGCGTAGATGCTGGCTTCACTGAAGGGAATGACCGCCAGGCTACCCAATATATTGAATATGAGCAGCGCGGCATAAACTACATACGCAAACACCAGCAACCTCGCCCATAAATATTGGATACGCCACAGCCGCCGCAGAGGCCAGAACGTTGCGCCCATGGAGGCCATGGCGACCAAGAGCAGCCAGGGTATGAAAGTTTGGTAATACCCCAAAGGGGTAGCCACAGCCGTCAGCAGTGCCATCACCATGCCCGCCCGATTGATGCGGTATGCCCATGGGTGGAACTTCTTGAGCTCGAAGACCATGGCAAAGAAAACGAAGGTGATCGCCGAAGAAAGCGAGAGCGCCAGCCCCAGCGTCAGGTTGGCCAGCAAGGGTTGCTCGGGGAAAATAAATTCGGAAACAAAACCATTGATGGCAAGCCACTGCAAGCCGTTGAGGAACAAGTAGCCCGCATAGGCGAGAAAAATCGGCCGACGAGAAACCAGCCAATTGACCGCATTGAAGATCAGTACGGTCAGGATCAGGCTGAAATACAGGCCAAAACCCAGATAGGTGTAGCGCAGATGGGTGAAAAAATCCTGCGGCTGCCAGAGCTTGACCACGGCGACCATGGTGCTGCTGGTTTTCAGGCGCAGGTAGATTTCATGCCTGCCTGGCTCAAGCTTGAGCTTAAATAACGTGCCGCGGTAGGCTTCTTCTTTGGCAGACTGCACCACGAAGTCACCGCCTTTTCTTTGCTCTATACGGCCTTGCGGATTGATGTGAAATAGCTGAATGCTGTCCAGATAGGGTGGCATCACCTCTAGCCACCCGGCCTGTGATTGCGATGGCAAACGATCAAAGGAGAGGCGCAGCCAGTACGCATCAGGAACATATCCGATACCCAGGTTGCCAGCCAGTGCCCGGAACTCCTTGCGCTCGTAGGCGCTGCGCACCTCGTCCAGCCGGAGCAGCCCGGATTTGTCGCGCAATGCACTCAGCTGCCCTTCGTCGAAGCGGACCATCGGCACGTCGCCGAGGGGCTGGCTCAGAGCAGATAGCGGTACCGAAAGCAATGCCGAAAGCGAAATAACAATGGCGAGCCAGCGAGGGATAAAGGTCATGAGGGAGCCCTCAGCAAGAAAGGGTGAGCGTGTTATTTACATCGACTTTGTTCAATGCATTGTATGAAGTAGCCCAGGGACCCTCTGCATAACTCTCTGCGGTCTGTGATCGCACGGGCTCGGGCAGTCCACCGCGTTGTTTTTCTTACCAATAGCCGTGCTATTGGTTGCAAAAAGACGCCTTGCGGCCCTGCCCGATCCGCACGCCACAGCCTCGCCAGAGTTATGCAAAGGGTCCCTAGCGCCAGCCGCTTTGATCAACTCATGCCCAATCCGGGCTTCGATTCAAATCCGCATTTCACACTTAAACCTGCGGCCGCCATTAATTGCGAGGCAAGCTCTGGGGTGAAATCACATAGCTACGCGCCAGAATCAGTGCAGCTCTTTGGCGTGGTTGATGGAGTACTTGGGTATCTCGACCGTCACGCCCTCTTGCGCGAGGATGGCCTGGCAGCTCAGACGGGAGTTGGGCTCTAAGCCCCAGGCACGATCCAGCAGGTCTTCTTCTGTTTCGTCAAGTTCGTTCAGTGACTTGAAGCCTTCGCGCACGATCACGTGGCAGGTAGTGCAGGCGGCGCTCATGTCGCAGGCGTGCTCGATATTGATGTGGCTGTCGAGCAGGGCCTCGCAAATGGAGGTGCCTGCGGGTGCGGACACTTCAGCGCCGTTGGGGCAATACTCGGGATGCGGCAGGATTTTGATGATCGGCATGATGGTGGCTGGCTCAAATAGCTTCGATGTTTTTTCCCGACAGGGCTCTTTGTATGCCGCGGTTCATGCGCTCTGCGGCAAAGGCTTCGCAACCATCCGCCAGGGCTTTTGTGGCGGCTTCGATGGTGGCTGCGTCGCCGTGCTCCCTAGCATCTTCAACGCCCGCCATCAGGCTGTCGATCTCGGCGCGTTCGTTGGGGCTTAACAAGTCAGCGTCTAGCGCCAGTGCGCTGCGGGTAGCCAGCAGCATGCGGTCGGCATCGACCTGCGCCTCGGCCAGCGCACGCGCCTGCATGTCCTGCTGGGCCGTTGAAAAGCTCTCCTGCAGCATGCGGGCAATGTCGTCGTCGGACAGACCATAAGAGGGCTTCACATCAATGCTCGCCTCCACGCCGCTGCCCTGCTCCTTGGCGCTGACACTGAGCAAACCGTCTGCATCGACCGTGAAGGTGACGCGGATGCGCGCAGCGCCGGCAACCATGGGCGGGATGCCGCGCAGCTCAAACCTGGCCAGGCTGCGGCAATCAACCACCAGGTCACGCTCGCCCTGCAACACATGCAGGGCGAGTGCGGTTTGGCCGTCTTTGTAGGTGGTGAAGTCTTGCGCCATCGCGGTGGGGATGGTCTGGTTGCGCGGCACGATGCGCTCGACCAGGCCACCCATGGTTTCAATGCCCAACGACAGCGGGATCACGTCCAGCAGCAACAAATCGGCGCCCGTGTTGTTGCCTGCAAGCTGGTTGGCGGAAATGGCTGCGCCCAATGCAACCACTTCGTCGGGGTTGAGGTTGGTGAGCGGCTCTTTGCCAAAGAAGCTGGCCACCGCCTTGCGCACCTGCGGCATACGGCTTGAGCCGCCGACCAACACCACACCGTCGATGTCGTCCTTCGTCAGCTTGGCATCGCGCAGCGCCTTGCGCACAGCGCTCAAGGTGCGCTGTGTGAGGTGGGCGGTAGCGGTCTCAAAGTCTTCGGCTTTGAGTTCAAAATTAACCAGCGCCTTGGCAAGCTGAACCCTGAACGGCACGCTGCTGTTGCTTGACAGTACCTCTTTGCCGGCGCGTGCGGCGCGCTGTAGTGCGGCCTTGTCTGTAGCTGTGAGTGTGTCGACTGCAACACCGGCCTTGGCCAGCACCCGCTCGACCAGCGCGCGGTCGTAGTCGTCGCCGCCCAGAGCCGAGTCACCACCCGTGGCCACGACTTCAAACACGCCTTGCGTGAGGCGCAAGATGGAAATATCAAACGTGCCGCCGCCCAGGTCGTAAATGGCGTAAGTGCCTTCGCTGCCGTTGTCCAGGCCATAGGCAATCGCCGCTGCGGTCGGCTCGTTGATGAGGCGCAACACGTTCAGGCCTGCTAGCTGCGCGGCATCTTTGGTGGCTTGGCGCTGTGCATCGTCAAAGTAGGCGGGCACGGTAATGACCGCGCCGTAGATGTCGCCGTCAAAAGTGTCTTCAGCCCGAAAACGCAGCGTGGCCAGAATTTCAGCGCTGATTTCGACCGGGCTTTTTTCGCCAGCCACAGTTTGCAGCGTGACCATGCCGGGTTTGTCAATCAGCTCATAAGGCAACTGCGCGCGGTTGCCAATGTCGTTGATGCCACGGCCCATCAGGCGCTTGACGGACGAGATGGTATTGCGCGGGTCATCAACCTGCGCGGCCAGCGCGGCATAACCAATCTGGCGTTTTTCTGCATCGACGTAACGCACCACGCTGGGCAATATGACGCGGCCTTCGGTATCGGCTAAGCATTCAGCCATGCCGCTGCGCACGCTGGCCACCAGTGAATGTGTGGTGCCGAGGTCTATGCCAATAGCAATGCGCCGCTGGTGCGGGTCTGGCGTCTGGCCGGGTTCGGAGATTTGTAAAAGTGCCATGTAACTTTGGTAATTCGGGAGCTTGGGTTATTGTTCCAGCAGTTGGTCGATGCGTGCTTCGACCTCAGTTTGGAAGCGCTGAATAAACATAAGGCTTCTGACCTCGGTAGCAGCGCTTATGAAGTCTTGTTTGATGTCAATTGATTGTTCTATTTTTAATAGCTGACTACGTGCATATTCATTGGCTTGCGTGGCTATTTCATCCATTTTTTCGACTGTTTTTGCAGCCTCAAGCGCCTCACGCCACTCGATCTGCTGCATCAGGAAGTCGCAAGGCATGGCGGTGTTGTTTTCAGCATTGATGGGTACGCCATTGAGTTCGCACAAATAGCTGGCGCGCCTCAATGGATCTTTCAGTCGCTGATAGGCCTCGTTGATGCGTACCGACCACTGCATCGCAACGCGCTGCGCCGCTGCGCCTTGAACTGCGAACTTATCGGGATGGGTTTGGCGTTGCAGGTCTTTCCATTTGGCATCTAGCGTGGCACGGTCTTGCACAAACTGCGCAGCGATGTCAAAAAGTTCGAAGTCGTTTGATTGGAGATTCATTGGATCCCAGCCCCCTTTTCGGGACAGGAAGCGTAGCGAGCGGGTTTCAGGCTAGGCGCGGGCGCCCGAAGAAAACCGGAGCGTACTTCAGTACGTGAGGATTTTCTTTGGGCTGCAACGACGCATGAAGCCCGCGTAGTAGCTTCATACCCGAAAAGACTCGCCGCATCCACAGCGATCACGCTCATTAGGATTGCTGAACTTGAAGCCCTCATTGAGGCCTTCACGCACGAAGTCGAGCTGGGTGCCATCGATGTAGGCCATGCTTTTCGGGTCAACCAGCACCGTCACGCCGTTGTCTTCAAACACCACGTCTTCAGGCGCAATCTCGTCGGCGTATTCAAGCTTGTAAGCTAGGCCCGAGCAGCCGGTGGTTCTCACGCCTAGGCGCACGCCAACGCCCTTGGCGCGCTTGGACAAGTAACGGGTGACGTGGCGGGCAGCTGCGTCGGTGAGGGTTACGGGCATATCAGGGGAGTAGCCGTTTTCAGGCAGCGATTGCGTGGCGTGATTTGTAGTCATTGACAGCCGCCTTGATGGCATCTTCGGCCAGGATGGAGCAGTGAATCTTCACCGGTGGCAGCGACAGCTCTTCAGCAATCGCGCTGTTCTTGATGCTGGCCGCTTGGTCCAGCGTCTTGCCCTTGACCCATTCGGTGACTAAGGAGCTGGATGCAATGGCCGAGCCGCAACCGTAGGTCTTGAAGCGCGCATCTTCGATCACACCCGTAACCGGGTTGACCTTGATTTGCAGCTTCATCACGTCGCCACAAGCAGGCGCACCGACCATGCCGGTGCCTATGCTGTCGTCGCCCTTTTCAAAGGAGCCGACGTTGCGGGGATTTTCATAGTGGTCTACGACCTTTTCGCTGTATGCCATTTTGTATGCCTCTTGAATTTCTAAAATGCAGCTTAGTGTGCAGCCCACTGGATGGTGGATAGATCCACACCATCCTTGAACATTTCCCAGAGCGGGGAAAGTTCGCGTAGCTTGGCGACGTTCTCTTTGATGGTGCCCACCGCGTAGTCAATTTCTTCTTCGGTGGTCCAGCGGCCAATCGTCATGCGCAGGCTGCTGTGGGCCAGCTCGTCGCTGCGGCCCAATGCGCGCAGCACATAGCTGGGCTCCAGACTGGCGGAGGTGCAGGCCGAGCCGCTGGACACCGCCAAACCCTTGATGCCCATGATGAGCGACTCGCCCTCGACGTAGTTAAAGCTCATGTTGAGGTTGTGCGGTACGCGCTTGTCGGCATGGCCGTTCAAAAATACTTCTTCAACATCTTTCAGGCCATTGAGCATGCGTTCATGCAGGGTGCGAATGCGTTTGTTTTCTTCATGCATCTCGGCCTTGGCGATGCGGTAGGCCTCGCCCATGCCGACGCACTGGTGCGTTGGCAGCGTGCCAGAGCGCATACCGCGCTCGTGGCCGCCACCGTGCATTTGCGCTTCCAGGCGCACGCGCGGCTTGCGGCGCACGAACAGCGCGCCAATGCCTTTGGGGCCGTAGGTTTTGTGCGATGTCAGGCTCATCAAATCGACCGGCAAAGTAGCCATGTCGATGTCCACCCGGCCCGTGGCTTGAGCCGCATCAACGTGGAAGATGATGCCTTTTTCGCGGCACAGCGACCCAATCGCCGCAATGTCCTGCACCACACCGATTTCATTGTTCACGAACATGACGCTGACCAAAATCGTGTCAGGCCGAAGCGCAGCCTTGAGCACTTCGATATCAACCAGGCCATCAGCCTGAACATCAAGATAGGTGCAATCAAAACCCTGGCGCTCCAGCTCACGGCAGGTGTCGAGCACGGCTTTGTGCTCGGTCTTGACGGTGATGATGTGCTTGCCCTTGGACTTGTAGAAATGCGCAGCGCCTTTGAGCGCGAGGTTGTTGGACTCGGTTGCGCCGCTGGTCCAGACGATCTCACGCGGGTCAGCGCCTATCAGGTCGGCAATTTGCTGACGGGCTTTTTCAACCGCGGCTTCGGCCTCCCAGCCCCACGCATGACTGCGCGATGCAGGGTTGCCGAAATGCTCGCGCAACCACGGAATCATGGCATCCACCACGCGCGGGTCGCACGGATTGGTGGCGCTGTAGTCCATGTAAATCGGGAAGTGTGGAGTTTCCATCAGGTTTTCAAAAACGCATTACCCAAAGCAAACACCGAGTTGGGTGCGTTCACGCGCATGGGTTTGGCTATGGGCGATGCGAAAATCGCTTTTTTGACTAGGGAGGTTTTCTCGACGACCACACCCTTGGCGAGCTGGTCATCGACCAGCTTTTGCAGGGTGATGGAGTCCAGAAACTCGACCACACGGCTGTTCAGTGAGGCCCACAGATCGTGCGTCATGCAGCGGCCGCCTTCGCCCGTACAGTTCTCCTTGCCGCCGCACTGGGTGGCATCAAGCGGCTCGTCTACCGAGACAATGATGTCGGCCACAGTGATGCCGGATGCCTTGCGGCCCAGCGTGTAACCGCCGCCAGGGCCACGGGTCGACTCAACCAGCTCGTGGCGGCGCAGTTTGCCGAAAAGCTGCTCTAAATATGAGAGCGAAATTTGCTGGCGCTGGCTAATCGCTGCCAGCGTTACCGGGCCACTGTTTTGGCGCAGGCCCAAGTCAATCATGGCAGTGACCGCAAAGCGGCCTTTGGTCGTGAGGCGCATAACAAGCTCCTTTTAAGTTAACTTGACTATCGTTTTATGTTTCCGACTGAATTAGTCAAGTATAGCACTGCCAAGGGTTTTCCGCAGGCTACGACGCTGGAGTAGAGATATAGATAAGCTGGTCTATACCAGGCGCGCCAAAGGCTTGGCTCTTCAAGATATGCAACTGGTCGCGCACCCTTGCGGCTTTTTCGAATTCGAGGTTTTTGGCGTGATCGACCATCTGCTTTTCCAGCCGCTTGATCTCGCGCGCGATGTCTTTCTCGCTCATGTCCTCGACCAGCGCCTTCTGCATCTGAAGCTTCTCGGCTTCCTTGCCTGATTTTTCGCTGTACACACCGTCGATCAAATCTTTGATGCGCTTGACGATGCTCTTAGGCGTGATGCCATGCTCCAGATTAAAGGCGATTTGCTTGTTGCGTCGGCGCTCGGTTTCGCTGATGGCTTTTTTCATCGAATCGGTGATCCGGTCGGCATACAAAATCGCCCGGCCATTGAGGTTTCGCGCGGCGCGGCCAATGGTCTGGATCAGGCTGCGCTCTGACCGTAAAAAGCCTTCCTTGTCGGCATCCAGAATGGCCACCAGCGAGACCTCGGGAAGGTCCAGCCCCTCGCGCAGCAGGTTGATGCCAACCAGCACATCAAAAGCGCCCAGTCGCAGGTCACGCAAAATTTCAACCCGCTCGACCGTCTCCACGTCGCTGTGCAGATAGCGCACTTTCACGCCGTTTTCACTCAGGTAGTCGGTCAGCTGCTCGGCCATGCGCTTGGTCAGCGTGGTAATTAACACGCGCTCGTTCTTGTCCACGCGGATGCGGATTTCACCCAGCACGTCATCCACCTGATGGGTTGCGGGCCGCACTTCAACCTCGGGGTCAACCAGCCCGGTGGGCCGTACCAGTTGTTCAACTACCTGCCCTGCGTGTTCTTGCTCATAGGCCGCTGGCGTGGCGGAGACAAAAACAGCCTGTCGCATCTTGGCTTCAAATTCTTCGAACTTCAGCGGCCGATTGTCCAGCGCGCTGGGCAAACGAAAGCCATAGTCCACCAGATTATTTTTTCGTGCCCGGTCGCCGTTGTACATGGCGTTGAGCTGGCCGATCATGACGTGGCTTTCGTCGAGGAACATCAGCGCGTCTTTTGGCATGTAGTCGCACAGCGTCGAGGGCGGCGCGCCCGGCAGCGCACCGCTCAGGTGGCGGGTGTAGTTTTCAATGCCCTTGCAGTGGCCGATTTCACTCAGCATTTCCAGATCAAACCGGGTGCGCTGCTCGATGCGCTGCGCTTCAACCAGCTTGCCTTCTTTGACAAACTGCGCCACGCGTTCGACCAGCTCCAGCTTGATGGTTTCAAGCGCCATCATCACCTTGTCGCGCGGCGTGACGTAATGGCTTTTCGGGTAAACCACAAAACGCGGAATCTTCTGTCGGATGCGCCCGGTCAGTGGGTCAAACAACGACAGTGTTTCGATCTCATCGTCAAACAACTCGATGCGAATCGCCAACTCCGAATGCTCGGCCGGGAAAACGTCAATCACATCACCGCGCACGCGGAAGGTGCCGCGCGCAAAGTCCTGGTCGTTGCGGCTGTACTGCATCCGAATCAAACGTGCAATCACATCACGCTGGCCCAGCTTGTCGCCAATGCGGGCGATGAAACGCATCTGGGTGTAGTCCTCGGGGGCGCCTATGCCGTAGATGGCACTGACCGTCGCCACAATGATGGTGTCGCGGCGCTCCAGCACGCTTTTGGTGGCCGACAGGCGCATCTGCTCGATGTGCTCGTTGATGGCGGAGTCTTTTTCAATGAAAAGATCGCGCTGCGGCACATAGGCCTCGGGCTGGTAGTAGTCGTAGTAGCTGACGAAATATTCCACCGCATTTTTCGGGAAGAACTCGCGGAACTCACTGTAGAGCTGCGCCGCCAGCGTCTTGTTGGGTGCAAACACAATCGCCGGCTTACCAACCCGGGCAATCACATTGGCCATGGTGAAGGTTTTGCCCGATCCGGTCACGCCCAGCAGCGTCTGGAACACTTCGCCGTCGTTGATGCCTTCGACCAGCTTATCAATCGCCTGCGGCTGGTCGCCAGCGGGCTGGTAGGGCATGAAAAGCTCGAACGGCGAGTCCGGAAAGCTGACAAACGTGCCGGGGGCTGCTCCCTCGGCGGCGCTGCCTGAATCTGCCGTATCGGCAATGACTTCCAAAGGGTCTAGCATAAAACTCCGCAATCTGCGCATCAGGCCCCGCTAAAATCAGGGCAACTCTCTAGCTTACGTCTTTTTTACTTTTCAGGAGTCCCATGTCTTTATTTACTGCCGTCGAAATGGCCCCGCGCGATCCGATCCTGGGTCTGTACGAACAGTTCGCCGCCGACAGCAACCCCAACAAGGTCAACCTGGGTGTCGGTGTGTACTACGACGACGACGGCAAGCTGCCCCTGCTCAAATGCGTACAGGCGGCTGAAAAGCAGATGATGGAGTCACCCAAGCCGCGCGGCTACCTGCCGATCGACGGCCTTCCGGCCTATGACTCGGCCGTCAAGTCACTGGTGTTTGGTGCTGACAGCGAGCCCGTCAAAAGTGGCCGCATTGCCACTGCTCAAGGCATAGGCGGCACCGGTGGCCTGAAGATTGGCGCCGACTATTTGAAGAAACTGCTGCCCAACGCCAAGGTGCTGCTTTCCGACCCGAGCTGGGAAAACCACCGCGCCCTGTTCACCCAGGCCGGCTTTGTAATTGAAAGTCACCCCTACTACGACGCAGCCAAAAAAGGCATCAACTTCGACGGCATGTTGGCTGCGCTAAACGCCGCCGCCGAAGGCACCATCATCGTGCTGCACGCCTGCTGCCACAACCCGACCGGTTACGACATCACCAGCGCGCAGTGGGATCAGGTGGTTGCCGTCGTCAAGGCTAGAGGGCTCACGCCTTTTCTTGACATGGCTTATCAGGGCTTTGGCTATGGCCTCCAGGAAGACGGTGCGGTGGTCACAAAATTTGTCGCCGCTGGCCTGTCGTTTTTTATATCCACCTCGTTCTCGAAAAGCTTCAGCCTGTATGGTGAGCGCGTCGGTGCGCTGTCGGTTCTGTGCCAGAGCAGGGAAGAAGCCGACAAGGTGCTGTCGCAGCTCAAACTGGTCATCCGCACCAACTACAGCAACCCGCAGATTCACGGCGGCATGGTAGTGGCCACGGTGCTCAACAGCCCCGCCCTGCGCGCCCAATGGGAAGAAGAGCTGACCGAAATGCGCGTTCGCATCAAGGCCATGCGGCAAAAGCTGGTCGATGGCCTGAAAGCGGCCGGCGTCAAGCAGGACATGAGCTTCATCACCACGCAGATCGGCATGTTCAGCTACTCGGGCCTCTCCAAAGACCAGATGGTGCGCCTGCGCAGCGAGTTCGGCATTTACGGCACCGACACCGGCCGCATGTGCGTGGCCGCGCTGAACAGCAAGAACATCGACTACGTTTGTGCGGCGATTGCCAAAGTGATGTGAAACTCAAGCTGTTTTAGCCACAACATCAGCCTGCCTGTCATCACGCCATCGCCAGTTCAACCTTGCGCCCTGCCCGTGCGGCCAGAGTGATGAGCATGTCCAAGCTGAACTTGTCCCACTTGCCGCGCAGCAGGTCACTCACCCGCGACTGGGCGATGCCAAAGCGCTCCGATGCCTCGGCCTGCGTCCAGTGCTCGGTTTGCACCAGCAGCCGCAGCCGAGCCATCAAATCCGCACGCAGCGCCATCACAGCTGCCTCGCCGGGGGAAAAGCCCAAGTCCAGGAACACGTTGCCACTGGATGCCGTCACCACAGCATCGGCATCTACAGGGGTAACAGGTTTTGTAGTTTGCTTTTTTTTCATTCAAGCTCCAATCAGTTTGTAACGCTTGGCAGCCAATTCAATATCAGGCTTGGCCGTCTTGGGCGTGGTCTTTTGAAAGCAATGCAGCACGTAAACGGCATCTGCATGTTTGGCCACATAAATCACCCGCCATTGGCCCTGCACCTTGATGCGCACCTCGTAAGCCCCCGCACCTACCGTAGGCATGGGTTTGAAGTCGCTCGGCATGGCACCTACTTGCACTTGCCACAACTCAAACCCAGCAAGCCGCCTGGCTTCATCTGGAAACTGCGCCAAGTCCATCAGACTGCTGCCCATGAATTTGAGTTCTTTCATTGATGTAATTATCAAACTACTTTGATAATTTTACAAGCGAATTTTTATTCAGATTTTCAAATATCAACAAGGCGACTACGCAGCAGTCGGCTGCAATCATCCCCACACCACAGACCGCATCGAAATCGACCCCATCTGAAAGCTGGTGTTGAAAAACCGCATCCGTTCACCGCTATCAACCGCAGCGGCGGCGTACAGCAGCGGCAGGTAGTGCTCGTGCGTGGGTTGGGCCATCTTGGCGACCTGGCCTAGCTTTAAAAAGTTCTGTAGCGCATCAAGATTGCCTTGCTGGATGTAGCCGCCAATCGTCTGGTCAAACTCCAGCGCCCAGTCAAAGGCCTGGTTGCCGCTAGCGCCGCGCTGCATCTGGCGCAGGTTGTGGACGATGTTGCCGCTACCGACAATCAGCACGCCGCGATCGCGCAGGCTTTTAAGTTGTTTTGCCAGTGCGTAGTGGTCTTCAGGCGGGCGGCTGTAGTCCATACTGAGTTGTATGACCGGGATGTCCGCTTGGGGGAACATCGGCTTGAGCACCGACCATGCGCCGTGGTCCAGGCCCCATTCAGTCATGTCCAGACCAAGGGGCTTTGAGCCGCGCTGCTTGACTATCTGGCTGATGACCTGCGCCGCTGCCGCATCGCCGGGTGCCGGGTATTGCTCATCAAACAGCTCCTGCGGGAAGTCGCCAAAGTCGTGGATGGTTTTAGGCTTGTCCATGCCGGTGAGCCACCAGCCCTCGGTCAGCCAGTGCGCCGAGATGCACAGTATCAGTTGCGGCATCGGCATTTTGGAGCCAAACTCAGTGCCCAAGGCCTGCCAGCTGCGGCGGTATTCGTTGTCGCCCATCGCGTTCATCGGGCTGCCATGGCCGAGAAACAGCACTGGCAGTCTTTCAGATTTTTTAAGCGCGGCAATACTCTCGATGGAGCGACAAGCATTACTATCAAACATAGGCTGATTTTTCTTGGATGGACTGAGGGCTAGGAGCCTGTTATATTGCACTGCACCATTTGATTTTATATTCTCATCGCCAACCGGCCATCCAAAGGTTTTTTACCCATGCTTTATCAAGTCTATGAAACCCAGCGCACGCTGATGGAGCCGTTTGTTGATTTTGCACAAGCGGCTTCAAAAATTTATAGCAATCCACTATCGCCCATGGGCCAAAACCCGTTTGCCCAGCGCGTGGCAGCCGGTTACAGCCTGATTTATCGCCTCGGCAAGGACTACGAAAAACCAGCCTTTGACATCCAGACGATTGATGTTGACGGCACCAGCATCGCCATCCATGAGCGGGTTGAAATCGACAAGCCGTTTTGTGAGCTGCGCCGCTTCAAGCGCTTCTCCGACGATACCGACACCCTGGCCAAGCTCAAGGACCAGCCCGCGGTGCTGATCGTCGCGCCACTCTCGGGCCACTACGCCACGCTGCTGCGCGACACGGTTAAAACGATGCTGAAAGACCATAAGGTCTACATCACCGACTGGAAAAACGCACGTACCGTGCCCTTGTCTGATGGCGCGTTTCACCTCGACGACTATGTCAACTATGTGCAGGAGTTCATCGCCCACCTGCAAGCGAAATACGGCAACTGCCACGTCATCAGCGTCTGCCAGCCAACGGTGCCGGTGCTGGCCGCCATTTCGCTGATGGCCTCACGCGGCGAGACCACGCCGCTGTCGATGGTCATGATGGGCGGACCGATTGATGCACGCAAGTCGCCCACGGCCGTCAACAACCTAGCCACTACCAAGCCCTATGAGTGGTTTGAAAACAATGTGATCTTCCGCGTACCGAGCAACTTTGCAGGCGCAGGTCGCCGCGTCTACCCCGGCTTTTTACAGCACACCGGCTTTGTGGCCATGAACCCGGACCGCCACGCCACCAGCCACTTTGACTACTTCAAAGACCTGATCAAGGGTGACGATGCCAGCGTCGAAGCGCACCGCAAGTTTTACGACGAGTACAACGCCGTGCTCGACATGGACGCCGACTATTACCTGGACACCATCAAGACGGTGTTCCAGGAGTTCAAGCTCGTCAATGGCAGCTGGGACGTGAAGTCGGTGAACGGCCAGCTTGAACGCGTGCGGCCCCAGGACATCACGAGCACGGCTCACTTCACGATCGAAGGCGAACTGGACGACATCTCCGGCTCCGGCCAGACCGAAGCTGCCCACGGCCTTTGCTACAACGTACCCAAGGCGCGCCAGAAGCACCTGGAAGTCAAAGGTGCTGGCCATTACGGCATCTTCAGCGGCAAGCGCTGGCGCGACACGGTCTACCCGGCCGTCAAGGCCTTTATTCTTGACCACAACAAGGCTGCGGCGCCCAAAACACGAGCGCAAGCAGCTACCAAAGCGATAGCAAGGCCGGCGACCACGCGCGCAACGGCCAAAGCAACGCGGAACAAATAATATGCTGCCTGCCCCACCGCAGGCCAACACCCCACTGGCCAGCCGCATACTCGCCGCATTGCCGCAAACGCAATGCACACGTTGCGGCTACCCGGACTGCGCAGCTTATGCAGATGCCATCGCCACAGGTACTGCGGACATCAACCAGTGCCCGCCCGGCGGCGCAGAAGGCATTGAGCGCCTGGCAGCCATCACGGGTCTGCCGGCAAACGCGCTGAACCCGGCCAATGGCACAGAAGGCCCACGCTCGGTCGCCATCATTGACGAGCAATGGTGCATAGGCTGCACGCTGTGCCTCCCGGCCTGCCCGACGGATGCTATTCTTGGCAGCAACAAGATGATGCACACCGTCATCGAGGCCTCTTGCACCGGTTGCGAGTTGTGCATTCCGGCTTGCCCGGTGGACTGCATCAGCTTAGAGAACGTCACCGGCGAGTACACCGGCTGGGCTGCGTGGCCGCAATCAGAGGCCGATAGGGCTAGAGATCGCTATGAATTTCATAGCTTTTCACGCTTGATAACAGGCCCTAGCAGCCCTGAAATATCTAAAACCACTTCAATTACAGCGAAAAAAGAAACTCCAACCGCAGACAATAAGCGTGCTGTCATTGAAACAGCACTGGCTCGTGCGAGGTCTGCGCGGCAACCCAAAAGCTGAGGCAATATGTGTCTAGCCGGTTCAGGCGGACAGCTCTTTCAGCCCCAGCACTTCGGCTTCATAGGCATGCAGCGAAGACGCACCACCCGTGTGGATGAAGAGCACATTTTCATCTTTGCCAAAAACCCCTTTGCGCGCCAGACCGATCAGCCCGGCCATGATCTTGCCGGTGTAAACCGGGTCCAGCAAAATCGCCTCGGTGCGTGCGAGCATCTGCACGGCCTCGACCATGGCCTGGTTCGGCACTGAATATTTGGGCCGCCACCAGTCGCCATGGCTCACCACCGCTTCACGCGGCACCGTGATGCCCAGGCCCAGCAAATCGGCCACCGCCTGCGCCTCTTGGTGTACCAGCGGGTCCTGGTCGGCCGGGTCGCGGCTCACGCCTATGCCGATGATGGGAATGTGGATGTGGTTACCCAGAAAGCCCGCCAGTAAACCGCCATGCGTGCCCGAACTGCCGGAGCCAACGACGATTTTGTCGATCTGCACGCCCTGCTCAAAAAACTGCTGCTGCAACTCCTGTGCGCAAGCCACATAGCCCAGGCCGCCAATCGCGTTTGACCCACCGCCCGGCACGATGTAGCCCTTGCGGCCTTCTTTAGCGAGATCGCCAGCGACCTTCTGCATGGCCTCCAGCATGTTGGTACCGGCTGGCACGACGGTGATGGCTTCAACCCCCATCAGACGGAACAGAAAGTTGTTGCCGCTGGCATCTTCGCGGTAGCTGTGGGGCAAGCGCTCTTCAATCACAAAGCGGCACTTCATGCCCTCTTTGATGGATGCGGACAGCGTGGCGCGGCAATGGTTGGACTGCGGAGCACCGCAGGTGATGAGCGTGTCCGCTCCTTTAGCCAGCGCATCTGCTACAAGAAATTCAAGCTTGCGCGTCTTGTTACCACCGGGTGTCAGGCCCAGCATGTCATCACGCTTGATCCAAACGTTTGGCGATTTGCCCTCAAGGCATGTCGCACGCAGTGCTTTGGTGAAGTGGGGCAAAAACTCCAGCGGCGTAGCACCCTGGGTGTAGCGGCGGCGTGGGAACCGGCTCAAGTCCATGAAAACTCCAATCTGATCAATTCAAAATGCAAGCTGCATTTTTCCGTAATGGCAATAACCTCAGTCGGCGGATGCCATCTTGGGCAGCAACAAGATGATACACACCATCATCGAAGCGGCCTTGGCCCGGGATCGGGAACGACGAGCCGCGTCGTCGCCCACCCCAAACAAGCCTCGGTAGCACGGCAGGTCCAGCAGGCCTCACCCCAGCGCGTCATTCACCTGTTCATGAAATTCCGCCAGACTGACGGCGTTGCCGATTTCGCGTGGCAGCGCGTCGCGCACCGAGAAGACACCCAGAATCTTCGAGCCCGCGTCCACGATGGGCAGATGCCGAAATCCACGCTCGATCATGATGAGCACCGCGTCCGACACCAGCGTTTCCGGTGCGACGCAATGAGGGTGGAGTGTCATGACTTCCGAGACCTGGGTTTTCTCGGGATTGAGCGCCTTGGCCAGCACCCGCGTCATCAGGTCGCGCTCGGTGACGATGCCCAATAAGACTCCCTGCGTGCCCATGATCAACACGCTGCCACAGTTGGCACGGGTCATGATGCAGGCCGCCTCCCAGACGCTGGCGTGCGGGCCAGGCTGAGGACATGCTTTTGGGACATGGATTGAAAAACGGTGCGTTCCGGCATGATGGCGACCCCTTTCAAGTGATGATGTGAACCCTGCTCCCCTACCCTACTTCGCAAGCTAACGCAGAGCGGCGTTGATTTTTTCCAGCGCCCTGGCACCGGGGCAAAGCTGCGCGGCCCCCAGTGTGTTGAGCGGCTTATCGCTGGTGTTCATTGCGCTATGCAGATCGGTCGCCAGCGGGTCCAGGTAGAGCAGTCCCGTGACGATCTCGCCGCGCGCCTGGTGCGTCTGCATGTAGCTCATGGCGGCATAGCGGTCGCTAGGGTCGTATTCCGGGTGCAGCTTGCGCAGGTGCAGCATGGAGCCATCGTGCTGCAGCACCTCCACCACCTCGCCCGGGGCGTAATCTGTGGTGATCTCGCTGCGCGACGGGATGAAGTCGATGCGGCTGACCGACTCGTTATGCTCACGCACATAGTCGTAGCTCTTGGTGCTGCCCGCATGGTTGTTAAAAGCCACGCAGGGGCTGATGACGTCAATGAAGGCCGCGCCGCCATGGCCGATGGCGCCCTTGATGAGGGGCACCAGCTGCGCCTTGTCGCCAGAAAAGCTGCGCGCCACATAGGTGGCCCCCAGTTGCAGGGCTAGGCCCACCAAATCGACCGGGCTGTCGCTGTTGATAACGCCCTTCTTGCTCTTGGAGCCCCGGTCGGCCGTGGCGGAAAACTGCCCCTTCGTCAGGCCATAGACGCCGTTGTTTTCCACGATGTAGGCCATGCGCACGCCGCGGCGCATGGCATTGGCGAATTGCCCCAGGCCAATGGATGCCGAGTCGCCGTCGCCCGAGACCCCCAGATACAGTAAGTCGCGGTTCGCCAGGTTGGCCCCGGTCAGCACCGAGGGCATGCGGCCATGCACGGTATTAAAGCCGTGCGAAGCACCCAGAAAATAGTCTGGCGTCTTGGAGCTGCATCCAATGCCGGACAGCTTGGCAACACGGTGCGGCTCGATGTCCAGCTCCCAGCACGCCTGGATGATGGCTGCGGAAATCGAGTCGTGCCCGCAGCCAGCGCACAGGGTGGAGATGCGGCCTTCGTAATCACGACGGGTGTAGCCAACCTTGTTGACCGTCAGCGAAGGGTGATGCAGTCGGGGTTTGGCGATGTAGGTCATGCAAGCTCCTTGTGCCGGGGCGATGCATCGGCCTGAAGCGCTACCGGTTGCACGTTTTGGTGAATGGCGTGGGTGATGAAGCGTGCGGTAATCGGGGTGCCGTCATAGTGCAGCACGCGCACCAGCCGTGCCGGGTCTATGTCCAGCTCATTGATCAGCAGGGAGCGCATTTGCGCGTCGCGGTTTTGCTCCACCACAAACACCTTGTCATGCTCCGCGATGAAGCGGTTCACGGACTCGGGGAACGGAAACGCCCGCAGCCGCAGGGCATCCACATGCACGCCCTCTTCGTCCAGCACGTCCAGCGCCTCGCGCATGGCCGGGCTGGTGGAGCCAAAGTAGATCACGCCCAAAGAAGTTTTTTGCGCGGCGTTGCGCAACACCGGCTGTGGCACCAGGTCGGTGGCGGTTTTGAACTTGCGCAGCAAGCGCTCCATGTTGTAGATGTAGTCCGGACCGCGCTCGGAATAACGGGCATAGGGGTCGCGGGTGGTACCGCGCGTGAAAAAGCTTCCCTTGCTCGGATGCGTGCCGGGCAGCGTGCGCCACGCAATGCCGTCGCCGTCCACGTCCTTGTAGCGGCCAAAGTCCTTGCCGGCTTCGAGCTCGGCCGCCGTCATGACCTTGCCGCGGTCGTAGTCTCGCGCCTCATCCCAGACAAAGGGTTTGCACAGACACTGGTTCATGCCGATGTCCAGATCGCTCATCAGAAAAATCGGGGTTTGCAGCCGATCCGCCAAATCCAGTGCGGCTGCGGCGTGTTCAAAACACTCGTGCGGATCCTGCGGAAACAGCAGCACATGCTTGGTGTCACCGTGCGAGGCATAGGCGCAGGAAAGCAGATCCGACTGCTGGGTGCGGGTGGGCATGCCGGTGGACGGCCCGCCACGCTGCACGTTGATGATGGTCACCGGAATTTCGGCAAAGTAGGCCAAGCCTATGAACTCGGTCATCAGCGATACGCCGGGACCGGATGTGGCGGTGAAAGCCCGCGCGCCGTTCCAACCTGCGCCCACGACCATACCAATCGAGGCCAGTTCGTCTTCGGCCTGCACGATGGCGTAGTTTTGTCGGCCGGTCGCGGGGTCCATCCGGTACTTGTCGCAGTACTTTTGAAACGCCTCCGGCACCGAAGATGAGGGCGTGATGGGATACCATGCGGCCACCGTGGCCCCGCCATAAATGCACCCCAGTGCAGCCGCACTGTTGCCGTCGATAAAAATTTGATCCCCGACCTTGTCGGACTTACGCACGCGAATACCCAGCGGCGCGTTGACGTGCTCTTTCACAAAGTCCCGCCCCAGATGCAGGGCTCGGATGTTGGAGTCCAGCAGCCGCTCCTTACCCTTGTACTGCTCGGCAAAGAGCTTTTCAAAGACATCCGCGTCCATGTCCAGCAGCACGGACAGGGCGCCGACGTAGATGATGTTTTTGAACAACTGGCGTTGCCGGGGATCAGAGTACGCGGCATTGGTGATTTCCGTGAGCGGCACGCCCATGACATGCACATCGTCGCGAAACTTGGATGCCAGCATGGGCCGCGTGCTGTCATAAAACAGGTAGCCGCCGGGTTCGATTTCGGCCACGTCCGCGTCCCAGGTCTGCGGATTCATGGCCACCATCATGTCCACGCCGCCGCGTCGGCCGGAATAACCCTTTTCACAGACCCGCGCTTCATACCAGGTCGGCATGCCCTGAATGTTGCTGGGAAAGATGTTGCGCGGGCTTACCGGCACGCCCATGCGCATGACCGCCTTGGCAAACAGCTCGTTGGCCGAGGCCGAACCAGAACCGTTGACGTTGGCAAACTTGATGACGAAATCGTTGATGGCTTCGATGCGTTTCATGCTTAACTCCTATTCAGTTGAGGACAGAGCTTGCTCGCTGCGCGTAGCTACGGTCTGTCCCGCAAAGTTTCAGGATGCGTTGAAGACAGAGCTTGCTCGCTGCGCGCAACTACGGTCTGTCCCGCAAAGTTTCAGGATGTGATTTGCGGCTGTCGCGACAGCCGGGCCCGGCCTGCGTTGTCTGCAGCAAAAACTTCTGCATGTCCCAAGCGCCCGTCGGGCAACGCTCTGCACACAGGCCGCAGTGCAGGCAGACGTCCTCGTCTTTGACCATCACGCGCCCGGTCTTGAGCTCGCCCGATACATACAAGTCTTGCGTCAGATTCAGCGCGGGCGCCTTCAGCCTGCCGCGCAAGTCGTCCTCTTCAGCGTTGCTGGTGAAGGTGATGCAGTCCATCGGACAGATGTCCACGCAGGCATCACATTCGATGCAGGTGTCGCTGTTGAATACCGTCTGCACGTCGCAGTTCAGGCAACGCCCTGCCTCCTTGAAGGCCGTCGCCGCGTCAAACCCCAGCTCTACCTCGACGCGTATGTTTGCCAGCGCAATTTGGGCCTTAGCCCAGGGCACCTTGAAGCGGGCATCATTGGAGGTGCCGTTGTCGTAACTCCACTCATGAATACCCATCTTGGTAGACATCAAATTGGTCATCGGGTCGGGTCGGCGGTGGATGTCTTCGCCATTGAGAAAACGATCGATAGACACCGCTGCCTCATGCCCGTGTGCCACCGCCGTGATGATGTTCTTGGGTCCGAAAGCCGAGTCGCCGCCAAAAAACACGTTGCGCAGACTGGACTGGAACGTCTGCTTGTCGAGTACGGGCAGGCCCCACTCATCAAAGCGGATGCCGCTGTCGCGCTCAATCCACGGAAAGGCGTTCTCCTGCCCCACGGCAATCAGTACCGCATCACATTCGAGCAGCACGTCGGGTTCACCGGTGGCGACCAGGCTACGTTTGCCTTTGGCGTCATAAACCGCCTTGACCACTTGAAAGATCATGCCGGTAAGCTTGCCGCCGCTGTGCGCAAAAGACTTGGGCACATGGAAGTTGATGATGGGAATGCCCTCATGCTGAGCGTCTTCTTTCTCCCAGGGCGAGGCTTTCATCTCATCAAAGCCGCTGCGCACAATCACCTTCACATCGCTGCCGCCCAGGCGCCGCGCCGAGCGGCAGCAGTCCATCGCCGTGTTGCCGCCACCCAGCACAATCACGCGCTGGCCGATCGTCGTGATGTGACCAAAGGACACCGAGGCTAGCCAATCAATGCCGATGTGGATGTTCTCGCTGATATCCTTGCGGCCCGGAAGATCGAGGTCCCGCCCGCGCGGCGCGCCGCAGCCGACGAACACCGCGTCGTAGCCTCCGTTCGTTTTATCTATCAGCAAGTCTTTCATCGACTCGATGCGCTGGCCGTTTTTGAACTGCACGCCCAAGTCCAGGATGTAGCCGGTTTCTTCGTCGATCACCGACTCGGGCAGCCGAAACCGCGGGATCTGCGTGCGGATAAAGCCGCCGGCCTTGGCCTCGCCGTCAAACACCGTCACCTCGTAACCCAGCGGCGCCAGATCGCGCGCCACCGTCAGCGAGGCCGGGCCGGCACCTATACAGGCGATGCGTTTGCCGTTTTTTGGCGCCAGCTTGGGCATGCGCTGGCGGACATCGTTTTTCATGTCGGCCGCGACGCGCTTGAGCCGGCAAATTGCCACCGGCTCCGGCAGAACTGAGCCCCCAGCGGCTTTGCCCCGGCCCCCCGAGGCGGCGCTCCCGCCTTGCAGCGGCCCGGCGTCGGGGCGATTGTTTTCTTCGACCCGGCTGCGCCGACAGGCCGGCTCACAGGGTCGGTCACAAGTGCGGCCCAATATGCCAGGAAAAACATTGGACACCCAGTTGACCATGTAAGCGTCGGTGTAACGACCCTGGCCGATCAGGCGTATGTATTCAGGAACAGGTGTGTGGGCCGGACAGGCCCACTGACAATCGACGACCTTGTGAAAGTACGAGGGGTTGGCTACATTGGTTGGCTGCAAAAGGGGGCCTCCGGTGAGCTGATCGTCCCACCTGGCTGCGCCGCAGCAACGGTCAAGGGGTAAAACAAGTTTACACCCCGCCTGCGAGTTGCAGCTTGCCAAACGCAGCCACCACTTCAGGCGGCGCCTGCACCATCTCAATCAGCACGCCTTCACCGGCAATCGGAAACTCATCATTCGCCTTCGGGTGCATGAAGCAGATGTCAAAACCCGCTGCGCCCTTGCGAATGCCACCTGGCGCAAAACGCACGCCCTGCGCCGTCAACCATTGCACGGCTTTGGGCAAATCGTCAATCCACAAGCCGACATGATTAAGCGGCGTGGCGTGAACAGCGGGCTTCTTTTCAATGTCCAGCGGCTGCATCAAGTCAACCTCGACTTTGAAGGGGCCACTGCCGATAGCACAGATGTCTTCATCGACGTTCTCGCGTTCGCTGACGAAATTGCCGGTCACTTCAAGTCCTAGCATGTCTACCCAAAGGGTGCGCAGGCGCTGCTTGCTGGTGCCGCCTATGGCGATTTGCTGAATGCCCAGCACTTTGAAGGGGCGCTGCATTTAGACAAACTCCACAATCGGCTGATCCACGCTGAGTGATTCGCCTTTGTTGGCCAGCACCTTGCCGACGATGCCATCGGCAATAGCGAATAAAACGTTTTCCATCTTCATCGCTTCAATCACCGCCACACGCTCACCAGCCTGCACCTTCTGGCCAGGTTGCACGGCTACTTCCACCAGCAGACCGGGCATGGGGGACAGCACAAAACGGCTCATGTCGGGCGGTGCTTTAAACGGCATCAGCGCGTGCAGCGCGGCGGCGCGTGGCGACAACACCAGCGCATCAAGCCGGGTGCCGTTATGCGCAATGCGGAAAGCCAGCGGATTCTTCACGGAACCATGGCCAACACCACGCTCGACCTGCGCTGTAAACGGTTTGCCGTTCACGGTGCCGCGTATGCGCGCACCACCCAAGTGCCAGATGCTACAAATTTCGTAGCTAGCTGCGCCTGTATCTATTGCGCTAGAGCCGGTTTTTGCCTCGTAATCACGCACCGTGACAGGATGCCGGGTGTTGTGCCCGCCGGCACCCAGACCGATCACTACAAACTGCTCCCCCACCGTCACCCCATGGCCCGGCAGTTGCCCGCTGATGCCCGCCGCACGGCCCAACTGGCGGCGGTTGACGTAAGCCGCCAGCGCCAGCAGAAAGTCCGGGTCATCATGGGCAACGTTTTCTGCGCGAAAGCCCTGGCTATAGTTCTCTGCAATAAAGCCGGTGTTGAAGTCACCCGCCACAAACTTCGGGTGCGCCAGCAAGGCCGACTGGAACGGGATGTTGCTGGAGATGCCGCGAATCACAAAACCATTCAGCGCCTCGCGCATTTTTCCAATCGCCTCCAGCCTGTCCTTGCCATGCACGATGAGCTTGGCAATCATCGAGTCGTAGTACATCGGTATCTCGCCGCCGTCCTGCACGCCGGTATCGACGCGCACGCCGTAGAGGTGTGCGGTGTCGGCGGCAAACATGGTTTCTTTCGGTGGCTGAAAGCGCACCAGTCGGCCCGTTGACGGCAAGAAATTCCGGAACGGATCTTCAGCATTGATGCGGCACTCGATAGCCCAGCCATCGCGCTTGACCTGGCTTTGAGTCAAAGGCAGCTTCTCGCCCGCCGCCACACGAATCATCAGCTCAACCAGGTCCAGCCCGGTGATGCATTCCGTCACCGGGTGCTCGACCTGCAGGCGCGTGTTCATTTCCAGAAAGTAAAAGCTCTGGTCTTTGCCGACCACAAACTCGACCGTGCCCGCACTCTGGTAGTTGACGGCCTTGGCCAGCAGCACCGCCTGCTCGCCCATGGCTTTGCGCGTGGCCTGACTGACGAAGGGCGATGGCGCTTCTTCAATCACCTTCTGATGCCGGCGCTGGATCGAGCACTCACGCTCGTTGAGATAAATCACATTGCCGTGGCTGTCGCCCAGCAACTGGATCTCGATGTGGCGCGGTTCTTCAACAAATTTTTCAATGAAGACGCGGTCATCGCCAAAGCTGCTATGCGCTTCGTTGCGGCAGGAGGTGAAGCCTTCAAATGCCTCTTTGTCATTAAAGGCCACGCGCAAGCCCTTGCCACCGCCGCCAGCACTGGCTTTAATCATCACCGGATAGCCAATGCCTTTGGCAATTTCAACCGCCCGCTCAGGTGTTTCAATCGCATCGTTCACGCCGGGAATGCAGTTGACTCCGGCAGCACCCGCCAGTTTTTTAGATTCAATCTTGTCGCCCATGGCGGCAATTGAATAATGCTTGGGGCCAATGAAAATAATACCCTCTTCTTCAACCCGCTTGGCAAAACTCGCGTTCTCGCTGAGAAAGCCATAACCCGGATGCACTGCTTCTGCGCCGGTCTGCTTGCAGGCGGCAATGATTTTTTCGGCCTGCAAGTAGCTGTCGCGACTCGGTGCCGGGCCGATGTTGACAGCCTCATCGGCCAGCTCGACATGGCGGGCGTCCTTGTCGGCATCAGAATAAACTGCCACCGTTTTGATACCCATCTTGCGGGCAGTGAGGATGACGCGGCAGGCGATTTCACCCCGATTTGCAATCAGTATTTTGGTAAAAATAGTGTTCTCCTAACGTTATTCAGTCAGCGAATGTTGGGATTCGTTGTGGTACTGAGCCTGTCCCGTTGACGGTGCCTCAAGGTTTTCTTCTGGACCCGCAACAGGCTGGGGGTATCTGTCTCCGCTCATGTCCCCCGTCCAAAGGCTCCCGCCTTTGGACTCCTCCTTGACTTCGCTACGACAGACACCCCCAGCCTGCTGCTGCGAAGTGCTGACCCTGAATTTCGCATTGGAATACCAAGTGGCCGGGATCGGAATGCCTGGGTGTTCTGCGCAGGTAAAGGAGGAGGCCGCAGGCCGGGGGACACGGAGCAGAGCACCCGGGAAGCCCGATCCAGTGCGATATAACTTCATATCAAGCCCCAATGGGAGTTACAACGGAATATTTCCGTGCTTGCGCCACGGGTTTTCAAGTTTCTTGTCCTTGAGCATGACCAGCGAACGGCAGATGCGCTTGCGGGTTTCGTGCGGCAAGATCACGTCATCGACATAACCGCGTGCGCTGGCCACGAAAGGATTGGCAAAGCGGGCTTTGTATTCGGCTTCGCGTGCAGCTAACTTCACTGGATCGCCCTTGTCTTCGCGGAAGATGATTTCAACTGCACCCTTGGCACCCATCACGGCAATCTCGGCGTTCGGCCAGGCAAAGTTGACGTCGCCACGCAGGTGTTTGGATGACATCACGTCATAGGCGCCGCCATAAGCCTTGCGCGTGATGACGGTGATTTTCGGTACCGTGCATTCAGCGTAGGCATACAGCAACTTCGCACCATGCTTAATGATGCCGCCGTATTCTTGCGATGTACCGGGCATGAAACCGGGCACATCGACAAACGTGATGACGGGAATATTGAAGGCATCGCAAAAGCGTACAAAGCGCGCGGCCTTGATGGAGCTTTTGATGTCGAGACAACCGGCCAGCACCAGCGGCTGATTCGCGACGATGCCCACCGTCTGGCCTTCCATGCGGGCAAAACCAATGATGATGTTCTTCGCGTACTCCGGCTGGATTTCAAAAAAATCACCGTCATCAACCGTCTTGACGATCAGCTCCTTCATGTCGTAGGGCTTGTTCGCGTTCTCTGGTACCAGCGTGTCCAGACTCAGATCCATGCGGCCGGCCGGGTCGGCGCTGGGCCGGATCGGGGCTTTCTCGCGGTTGTTCAGCGGCAGGTAGTTATAAAGACGGCGCAGCATCAAGAGCGCTTCAACATCGTTCTCGAAAGCCAAGTCTGCCACGCCGCTTTTGGTGGTGTGCGTCATCGCTCCGCCCAGTTCTTCAGCGCTGACTTCTTCATGCGTCACGGTTTTAACAACTTCAGGGCCGGTGACAAACATATAGCTTGAGTCTTTGACCATGAAGATGAAGTCAGTCATGGCCGGCGAATACACCGCACCACCGGCGCACGGCCCCATGATCATGCTGATCTGCGGAATCACGCCGCTGGCCATCACATTGCGCTGGAACACATCGGCATAACCGCCCAGCGAGGCCACACCTTCCTGGATGCGCGCGCCGCCGGAATCGTTCAGGCCAATCACCGGAGCACCGACCTTCATGGCCTGGTCCATCACCTTGCAAATTTTCTCGGCATGGGCCTCACTCAATGCACCACCGAACACGGTGAAGTCCTGACTGAAAACAAACACCAGGCGGCCGTTGATCATGCCGTAGCCAGTGACTACGCCGTCGCCGGGGATTTTTTGTGTCTCCATGCCGAAGTCCGTGCAACGGTGTTCAACGAACATGTCCCACTCTTCAAACGTGCCTTCATCCAGCAGCACCTCCAGCCGCTCACGCGCGGTGAGTTTGCCCTTACCGTGCTGCACGTCAATACGTTTTTGCCCACCGCCCAAACGCGCTGCGCTGCGTTTTTTTTCCAACTGTTCAAGTATTTCCTGCATGGTTCGCCTTTTGTATACTCGCTTGTTTTGCTATTTATTTGATAGCTTTTTGAAGCCGTTTTGATTGGGCTGCCAGCAAATTTCGTGCTGCTGTCGAGGCTGGGAGCTGGCCGCTGACGACTTCCATAATCATTTTTGGCAACAGGCTTCCTACGGCTGGGTCTTGCCTGAAAGCCTGTTTCAATCCAGCGTCAATACGCTCCCACATCCAACTAAGTGCCTGCTGCTTGCGGCGCTCTGCGTGCTTGCCGTTGGCAGCTTGCCGCACCTTAAAGTCCTTCACCTCGGCCCAGAAGGCCTCCACGCCATCTCCCTTCAACGCACTGAGCCCAATCGCTTTGGGATGCCAGTTGGTTTCAACATAGCCGCTGAACATACCCAGCAACTGCATAGCCGAGGTAATTTGCAGTTGCGCACGCTGGGCGGCAATCGCATCAAGGTCCACCTTGTTGATAACCACCAGATCAGCCAGTTCCATCACGCCTTTTTTAATCGCCTGCAAATCGTCGCCCGCATTGGGCAACTGCATCAGCACAAACATGTCAGTCATGTTGGCAACTGCTGTCTCAGACTGGCCAACGCCTACCGTTTCAACAATCACCACGTCGTAACCTGCGGCTTCGCAGACCAGCATGGCCTCACGTGTTTTTTCAGCCACGCCACCCAGCGTGCCGCTAGCCGGGCTGGGGCGGATGTAGGCTTGGCTTTGTACCGAGAGCATTTCCATGCGCGTCTTGTCGCCAAGGATGGCACCACCTGACAGCGTGGAAGACGGGTCTATCGTCAGCACCGCGACGCGATGGCCCAGCTTGATGAGATACAGGCCCAGCACTTCAATGAAGGTTGATTTGCCAACGCCGGGAACGCCGCTGATGCCAAGGCGAAAGGATTTGCCGGTGCTGGGGAGTAATGCAGTTAATAGCTCGTCGGCTTGTACGCGGTGATCTGCGCGGGTTGATTCCAAAAGCGTGATGGCTTTGGCGATGGCGCGGCGCTGGGCTGAACCCGTAGTTGTGAGCACATCATTTGCACACACTGGAAAGCCAATCATCACACCCAGTTCTCCAGCTTCAAGCCGTCAATACGCTGAAACTCTTTGATGTTGTTGGTCACCACCACCAAATCAGAAGCGAGTGCTTGAGCGCCTATCAGCAAATCAATCTCTCCGATGGGTTGACCGCTAAGTTTCAGGCGCTGTCGTTGCTCACCAAAGTGCCACATGGCAGCATGCGTCCACGGTAAAACTTCTATGCTGCTGATAAATCTTTGTAGGTTCTGCTTGTTTTTTGCGCGATAGGCTGCGTCGCTTCGTGCGACACCAAAAGCAAGTTCAGCAGCGACCATTGAACTGATACATAACGCATCAGAACCAACATCCAACATTTTTCGCATCACACTGCCCGAACTTCGGTTCATCGCGTAGATGCATATGTTGGTATCCAACAAATACTTCACTGCAACCTTCATGCAAATGGCTCAATATCGTCGCGTAGCGGCGAGCGATCACGCTCGATCGGCTCCATGCCTTCAAAGCCATCCAGAATTTTTTCCATCTCTGCCCACCACTCCTCTTTTGACGCGTGCTTCGGGCGCAATATCACAGCGTCCCCTTGCCTCTCAATCGAAACCTCTTTCGTATCAAACCGATAGGCTTTTGGCAAACGCACCGCTTGGCTGCGTCCGGTGGTGAAAATTTTTGCGGTGTCGAGGATTAGCGTGCTCATAGGTGAACTCCTTATTTGATATGTACCAATAATATATACCAAATAGAGTTACTTGACTACCCCACCCAACGCCTTACGAATCTGCTCAAGCACATCCTTGGCACTGGCTGGAATCGGTGTACCCGGCCCATAAATGCCCTTCACACCGGCCTCATAAAGCATGTCGTAGTCCTGGCGCGGAATCACACCGCCTACAAACACGATGATGTCATCGGCGCCCTGCTTTTTAAGCTCGGCAATGATGGCGGGCACCAGCGTTTTGTGGCCTGCTGCTAGGGTTGAAACGCCAACCGCATGGACGTCATTTTCAATCGCCTGACGGGCGCACTCTTCGGGTGTCTGGAACAGCGGGCCCATGTCCACGTCAAAGCCCAAATCAGCAAACGCGGTGGCGACGACTTTTGCGCCACGGTCGTGGCCGTCCTGGCCGAGTTTTGAAATCATCACACGCGGTCGGCGGCCCTGTTCTTCAGCGAACTGGTTGATTTCGGTCTTGAGGGTTTCCCAGCCTTCGGCTGAATCGTAAGCAGCAGCGTACACACCGGTCACCTTTTGTGTATCGGCGCGATGGCGCCCGTAAATTTTTTCTAACGCATCACTCACCTCGCCTACCGTGGCGCGCAGGCGCATGGCCTTGATGCACAGCTCGAGCAGGTTGCCACTGTCATTTTCAGCCGCATCGGTCAGCGCGTCCAACGCGGCCAGCACCGCTGGCGTGTCGCGTTTGGCCTTGATGGCGTTGAGGCGTGCAATCTGCCCATCGCGTACCGCTACGTTATCGATGTCGCGCGTCTCAATCGCGTCTTCGGCTTGAAGCTTGTATTTGTTGACGCCGACAATCACGTCGCGACCGCTGTCAATGCGGGCTTGCTTGTCTGCCGCTGCCGCTTCAATCTTGAGCTTGGCCCAGCCGCTGTCAACGGCCTTGGTCATACCACCCATCTGCTCGACTTCTTCAATGATTTCCCAGGCCGCATCGGCCATGTCTTGCGTCAGTTTTTCCATCATATAGCTGCCCGCCCAAGGGTCGATCACACTGGTAATGTGGGTTTCTTCTTGAATGATGAGCTGCGTGTTGCGGGCGATACGACTTGAGAATTCAGTCGGTAGCGCAATCGCTTCGTCAAAGCTGTTGGTGTGCAGGCTTTGTGTACCGCCAAACACTGCCGCCATCGCTTCAATGGTGGTGCGCACCACATTGTTGTAGGGGTCCTGCTCGGTCAGGCTCCAGCCGCTGGTCTGGCAGTGGGTGCGCAGCATCAGGCTCTTGGGGCTTTTCGCGTTGAAATCTTTCATGATGCGGCACCACAGCAAACGGGCAGCGCGCAGCTTGGCGACTTCGAGGTAGAAGTTCATCCCGATGGCCCAGAAAAAACTCAGGCGACCTGCAAAACCATCGACATCCAGACCCTTAGCCGTGGCGGTTTTGACGTACTCTTTGCCGTCGGCCAGCGTGAAGGCCAGCTCCAGCGACTGATTCGCCCCAGCCTCTTGCATGTGGTAGCCCGAGATTGAAATTGAATTGAACTTCGGCATGTGTTTAGCCGTGTATTCAATGATGTCGCCAATGATACGAATGCTTGGCGCTGGCGGGTAGATATAGGTGTTGCGCACCATGAACTCTTTGAGGATGTCGTTCTGGATCGTGCCACTCAATTTGTCCTGCGCCACGCCTTGCTCTTCAGCCGCTACGATGTAGCCCGCCAGCACGGGCAGCACCGCACCGTTCATGGTCATAGACACGCTCACGCTATCGAGCGGGATCTGGTCGAAGAGGATTTTCATGTCTTCGACCGAATCAATCGCTACGCCAGCCTTACCAACATCGCCCGTCACGCGCGGGTGGTCACTGTCATAGCCACGGTGCGTGGCCAAGTCAAACGCCACGCTGACACCCTGCCCGCCTGCGGCCAAGGCCTTGCGGTAAAACGCATTCGATTCTTCGGCCGTCGAAAAACCTGCGTACTGGCGAATCGTCCATGGCCGCACCGCATACATGCTGGCCTGCGGGCCGCGAATGAAGGGCTCAAAGCCCGGCAACGTATTGGTGTAGGCTAAGTCCTTGGTGTCTTCTGCCGTGTACAGCGGCTTCACAGTAATGCCGTCTGGCGTTTGCCAATTGAGCGCGTCTAGGTTTCCGCCGGGGGCAGATTTAGCGGCGGCTTTTTTCCAATCGACGAGGTTTGACGGTTTGAATGTGTAGCTCATAGGTTCGAGTTTACTTAAAATCGAGCGGATTGAAGAGTCGCTGGGCGAGCACGGCGCCATCATGCAGGCGCTGTCAAGTCGCAATGCCAAAGCCGCCATGCAGCGTATGCGCGAGCATTTCAGGAACCGACTGGAAGCGGCGGCTTGACGGAACGCCCGGACGCGCTGGTCACCAGAAACACGCCGGACAGAATCAGAAGTGCCCCCATCGCGTGGTGCCAGCCCGGCCTCTCGCCGAGCACCGCCCAAGACACCAGCGCGGTATAGAGCGGCCCCAGATAAAGCCCAACGGCCACTCGACTGGCACCGAGGATTTTTTGTGCCCAGCTATAGATCAAGTACGCACCCAGACCGGGTATCAACCCCGCCGCAACGATGAGCAAGCCGGCCTGCAAACCCCACTGCGTCAATCCCGGCTGCCCTGCCTCCCAGATTGCAAACGGCAGCAACACCACTACGCCGGTCGTGCAAATGACGGTAAGCCTGGCTGTTGCGCTCAAGGGGCTTGCCCATCTTTTCAGCAGCAAGGCGTAGGCAGCCCATGCAGTCGTGGCCCCCACTACCCACCAGTCACCCGGCACAAACTGAAGCGTATCCAGGGTCATCCACTGGCCCTTGACTACAACGTGAACCACGCCTGTCAGCGCCAGCAGCACGCCCGTTATCTGCCGCCAGCGGAAGTATTCACCGAACCACACGGCAGCGCCCAGCGCTATCAGCACCGGCGAGGCGGAATAAATCAACGCAATATTGATGGCCCCGGTTGAACGCGCACCCTGGTAAACCCACGCACCGCACATCAGCATGCCTAGGGTGCCAAGAATGGCGTACTGCCACCAGAGGCGTGCAATTTCTACACGCCGCAGCCACAGCTCTGGCCCGCAAAAACACACCAGTACGACAGCCGCCACCAGCCAGCGGCCCAAAGCCAGCGTGTAGGGGCCAATCACGCCAGGGGCTGTGCGAGCCACAACATAGTTGACCGTCCAGAGCGCGGGCACCAGCCAGACCATGATCATCGCCAGGCGCGTTTGATTCGCGTGAAATGCAGCGTCGTCACGCATAAATAGGCTCGATATGGGTTTGCGACTGGATTGGCGCATGCGCCAGCGCCATCACGTCACGCGGGTGCAGCGTTTTAAGGCGGTGGTCGCTCCACACCTGACGCCAGCGGCGGCTGCCTGCCAAGCCGTGGCGCAGGCCCAGCACGTGCCTGGCAATGGCGCTCCACGGCGTGCCATATGCTGCAAACTGCGCCGCCATGTAGTCGCACATTTGCGCTTCAATGCTTTCACGGCTTGCGGTGCTAGCGGCAGCGCCAAAAAATGATTCGTCCCAATCGGCCATGGCCCACGGGTTGTGATAAGCCTCACGCCCGACCATCACACCATCGACGTGCTGCAGTTCGTCCGCAATCTGGCTGGCTGTGGTGATGCCGCCATTAATGGCGATGGTTAGCTCGGGAAAGTCGCGCTTGAGTTGATGCACCATCTGATAACGCAAGGGTGGCACTTCGCGGTTCTCTTTCGGGCTTAGCCCCTTGAGCCAGGCATTACGCGCATGGACGATGAAGGTGTTGCAACCGGCTTGGCTGACCGTACCGACAAAGTCACGCACGAATGCATAGCTCTCGCTTTTGTCAATGCCGATACGATGCTTGACGGTGACCGGCACAGTCACCACATCGACCATCGCCTTGACACAGTCGGCCACCAGTTGTGGCTCGGCCATCAGGCAGGCACCAAACGATCCGCGCTGCACGCGCTCGCTAGGGCAGCCGCAGTTGAGGTTGATCTCGTTGTAGCCCCACTGCTCGCCGAGTTTGGCGCAATGCGCCAGGTCATTAGGTTCGCTGCCGCCGAGTTGCAGCGCTACTGGGTGCTCTTGTGCGTTAAAACGCAGGTGGCGCTCGACGTCGCCATGCACCAGCGCACCGGTCGTCACCATCTCGGTGTAGAGCAGCGCGTGGCGACTCAGCAGCCTGTGAAAGTAGCGGCAATGCCTGTCGGTCCAATCCATCATCGGGGCCACCGACAAGCGCCATGGGCTTGGAGGGTTTTTGGGGTCAGCCGTCACATCAAGCGCGCTTTGGCTTCACTGTACTCACGCCTGAGCTGCTCCACAAACGCTGCGGCGCTTTGCACCTTGGTCACTGCGCCAATGCCCTGACCGCAACCCCAGATGTCTTTCCAGGCTTTGCTTTTGTCACTGCCAAAGTTCATGGCGCTGGCGTCGCTGGTGGGCAGCTTGTCGGGGTCCAGGCCGGCTGAACGAATCGACGGCGCGAGGTAGTTGCCGTGTACGCCGGTAAATAAGTTGCTGTAGACAATGTCGTCAGAATTGCTGTCAACAATAGCCTGCTTATAGTCGTTTGCAGCGCGTGCTTCATCAGTGGCGATAAAGGCCGAACCAATATAGGCAAAGTCTGCTCCACAAGCTTGCGCCGCCAGTACCGCAGCGCCGGTTGAGATGGCACCCGACAGCGCAATCGGGCCGTCAAACCACTGGCGAATTTCCTGGACCAATGCGAACGGGCTTTTCACACCCGCGTGGCCACCTGCCCCGGCCGCCACGGCTATCAGGCCATCAGCGCCTTTTTCAATCGCCTTGCGGGCATGTTTGTTGTTGATGATGTCGTGCAGCACCACGCCGCCATAGCTATGCGCAGCAGCGTTGATGTCCGCGCGTGCGCCCAGGCTGGTGATGATGATGGGCACCCTGTACTTGACGCACAGGGCCATGTCGTGCTCTAGCCTGTCGTTGGACTTGTGGACGATCTGGTTGATGGCAAAGGGGGCGGCGGGCTTCTCTAGGTTGGCTTTGTTGTAAGCAGCCAGCGTTTCGGTGATCTCGATCAGCCACTCTTCAAGCTGCGCGGCAGGCCGGGCATTCAGAGCGGGCATGGCACCAACCACACCGGCGATGCACTGTGCGATGACCAGCTTGGGGTTGCTGATGATGAAGAGTGGTGCGCCAATGATGGGCAGTGGCAAGTTGTTGAGTGGCGGGGGTAGCTTGGACATAGCCGTTTAAAACGCGTCTAGTGCCAGTGCTGTCACACAGTCGGCACCTTCGACAATGCTGTCGCGTAGGCCCGGCGCTTTGGTCAACAGGTGGTCGGCGTAAAAACGTGCGGTGATAATTTTGGCTTGCATGAAAGCGCTATCAACACCCTGCGCCAACTGCTCTTGCGCAACCAGTAGCGAGCGGCCCATCTGCCAGCCTGCAAGCACATTGCCAGCCAGCATCAGGTAGGGCACGCTGCCCGCAAACACGGCGTTCGGGCTGGCATTGGTGGACCCGTCAGGGGTCTTGCCAAGCCCGCCGACCACAAAGTCAACCACATCGACAAACGCCTCACGCGCAGCCTTCAAGCGCCTGGCCATCGCCACCGCATCAGGGCTGCCCTGGCTGGTCAATTCGTTTTCAGTGGCCTCGATCTGCTTGGCAATAGCCTTGGCCGTCTGGCCGCCATCGCGCGAAGTTTTGCGACCGATCAGGTCATTCGCCTGGATGGCGGTGGTGCCTTCGTAAATCGTCAAAATTTTCGCGTCGCGATAGTACTGGGCGGCACCGGTTTCTTCGATAAAACCCATGCCGCCATGCACCTGCACGCCGAGCGATGTAACTTCAAGACTCATCTCGGTGCTGTAGCCCTTGACCAGCGGCACCATGAATTCGTAAAACACCAGGTTCTGTTTGCGCACGTCCGTGTCAATGTGGTGGTGCGATGCATCGTAGGCCGCAGCGGCCACACAGGCCATAGCACGACAGCCTTCGATGTAGGCACGCATGGTCATCAACATGCGCTTGACATCGGGGTGATGAATGATGGGCGCACTGGCCTTGATGGAGCCATCAACCGGGCGGCTCTGCACGCGGTCTTTTGCAAACGTCACAGCCTTTTGGTAGGCGCGCTCGGCAATCGCAATGCCTTGCATGCCAACGGCGTAACGCGCTGAGTTCATCATGATGAACATGTACTCCAAGCCACGGTTTTCTTCGCCAACGATGTAACCCACAGCACCGCCGTTGTCGCCGTATTGCAGCACGGCTGTTGGCGATGCCTTGATGCCCAGCTTGTGCTCGATGCTTGAGCAATGCACGTCGTTGCGTGCGCCCAGCGAGCCATCTTTGCCGACCATGAACTTCGGCACCACAAACAGGCTGATGCCCTTCACGCCTTCGGGCGCACCGCTGACGCGCGCCAGCACCAGATGGACGATATTTTCGGCCATGTCGTGCTCACCGTAGGTGATGAAAATCTTGGTGCCGAAAACCTTGTAGCTGCCGTCGGCTGAACCGTCAATGATGGGCTCGGCCCTAGCGCGGACTGCCGCCAGGTCAGAGCCGGCTTGTGGCTCGGTCAGGTTCATGGTGCCTGTCCACTGGCCGCTGACTAGTTTTTCAAGATAGACCGCCTTGAGGTCGTCCGAGCCGGCTATCAGCAGTGCTTCAATCGCGCCATCACTGAGCAGCGGACACAGCGCAAAACTCATGTTGGCCGAGTTAAGCATTTCGCCGCACGCCGCACCAATGGTTTTGGGCAGGCCCTGACCGCCATAGTCAAGCGGATGTTGCAGGCCCTGCCAGCCACCTTCGGCGTATTGTCTGAAGGCCTCCTTGAAGCCGGGCGTGGTGGTGACCACACCGTCCTTGAAGCTTGAAGGGGTCTTGTCACCCTCCCAATTTAACGCTGACAGCACGTTCTCATTGAACTTGGCGCACTCTTGCAGCACCGCCTGGGCAGTTTCAAAACCGGCATCTTCAAAGCCCGGAATTTTTGCAATCTGCTCGATGTTGGCCAGGTGCTGGATATCAAACAGCATGTCCTTGAGGGGGGCTTTGTAAGTCATGGACACCTCTACAGCGCAGCAACCAGTTCAGGCACAGCCACAAACAGGTCAGCCACCAGGCCGTAATCAGCTACCGAGAAAATCGGGGCTTCTTCATCTTTGTTGATAGCCACAATCACCTTGCTGTCCTTCATGCCGGCCAGGTGCTGGATGGCACCCGAAATACCGACAGCGATATAGAGTTGAGGCGCGACGATCTTGCCGGTCTGGCCGACCTGCCAGTCGTTGGGTGCATAGCCCGCATCAACTGCAGCGCGTGACGCACCCAGTGCCGCGCCTAGCTTGTCGGCCAGTGGTGTCATCACGTCGTTGAACTTTTCGCTTGATCCGAGTGCACGGCCACCCGATACGATGATCTTGGCGGCGGTCAGTTCGGGGCGGTCGTTCTTGGCAATTTCCGAACCCACAAAAGTTGATTTTCCGCTGTCAGCAACGCCTACAGGTGCCTCCATCGCAGCCGAGCCACCGCTAGCCGCCGCAGCATCAAAGCCGGTCGTGCGAACCGTGATGACTTTGGTGGCATCGAGGCTTTGCACCGTCGAGATGGCATTGCCGGCATAGATGGGGCGCTCAAAGGTGTCAGTAGCATCGACCTTGGTGACGTCAGAAATCTGGCCCACATCCAGCAGCGCAGCAACGCGCGGGGCGATGTTCTTGCCTGATGCGGTGGCAGGAAACAGAATGTGCGAATAGCTTGAAGCGATTGAGAGCACCTGGGCGGCCATGTTCTCAGCTAGGCCGTGGGCGAAATGATCGCCTTCGACGTGGATGACTTTAGCAACGCCGGCAATTTGCGCGGCGGCTTTGGCTGCGCCTTCTGCGCCCTTGCCTGCTACCAGCACATGAACATCACCACCACACTGAATGGCTGCGGTGACGGTGTTCAGCGTTGCGGGTTTGATGCTGGCGTTGTCGTGTTCTGCAATAACTAAAGAGGTCATTTTTGTTCCGAAATTTGTGGGTTAGATGACTTTGGCTTCGTTCTTGAGCTTGTCAACCAACGCGGCAACGTTGGCGACCTTGATACCGGCGCTGCGCATGGGCGGCTCGCTGACCTTGAGCGTCTTGATGCGCGGCTTGACATCAACACCGAGGTCTTCAGGCTTGAAGTTGTCCATCTGCTTTTTCTTGGCCTTCATGATGTTGGGCAGCGTGACGTAGCGCGGCTCATTCAGGCGCAGGTCGGTCGTGATGATGGCTGGCAGGCTGAGCGACAAGATCTCAAGACCGCCATCAACCTCGCGGGTGACCTTGACTTTGTCACCTTCCACTTCGACTTTCGAAGCAAACGTAGCCTGTGGCCAGCCCAGCAGCGCGGCCAGCATTTGGCCGGTCTGGTTACAGTCATCATCAATCGCCTGCTTGCCGAGGATGACGAGCTGGGGCTGCTCTTTTTCGACCAGTGCCTTGAGCAGCTTGGCAACCGCCAGTGGTTGCAGCTCTTCAGTGGTTTCAACCAGAATGGCGCGGTCAGCGCCTATGGCCATGGCGGTGCGCAGGGTTTCCTGACATTGCAGCACGCCGCAGCTCACCGCAATCACTTCGACCGCAACACCCTTTTCTTTCAGGCGCATGGCTTCCTCGACCGCGATCTCGTCAAACGGGTTCATGCTCATTTTGACGTTGGCGATATCGACACCGGTGCCATCGGATTTGACGCGGACTTTGACGTTGTAATCGACAACGCGTTTGACGGGTACCAAGACCTTCATTGCAGGGCTCCAGAGTTGATTGAATTGACGTGTACGTAAAGCCTTTGATTCTATGCTGCGGCGGGCCGGTCTTCCCGAGGCTATGGGCGGGTATGTATCACACGCTGCGGGTAAGGAATCTCAATGCCGTTCTCGCGCAGGGACTGGAGAATGGCCAGATTGATGCGCGAGCGCAGGTTCTGCTGGCCGTTTTCGGGGTCGGTCATCCAGTAGTTGAGCGTGAACTCCAGCCCGTCAGCGCCGAAATTCGTCAGGTTCACACCGGGCTCCGGGTCTCGCAGCACGCGGTCCTGCTGCAAGGCGGCCTCGGTGAGCAGACGCATGACCAGCTCGACATCGCTGTCATAGGCCACCGACACCACGGTGGACTGGAGCACCCGCGAATCGGCCAGGGAGAGGTTTTCAATGCGGTTGCTGATGAACATTTCGTTGGGCACGATGGACTCGCGCCCGCCCAGCGAACGCACCACGGTGTAGCGGGCGTTGATGTCGGTGATGCGGCCCTCGAAGTTGTCCACGCGCACGTTGTCGCCGATGCGCACACTGCGTTCGGCCAGCATGACAAAGCCGCTGACATAACTGGCCGCGAGTTTTTGCAGACCAAAGCCGATGCCCACACCAATCGCACCGCCCAGCACCGACAGGGCCGTCAGATCAATGCCCACCGCCGACAGCGCCATCAGCAGGCCGACAAACACCAGCATCGCACGGGTGGCATTGCTCACGGCCTTGCGCAGCGACAGCTCGTTGCCGGTCACCGAGCGCAACAGGCGCGTTTCAATCGCCGAGGAGATCCACACGGCTATCAGCAGCACCACGCCGGCCGTCAGCGCGCCTTCGAGCATGGTGCGCACCGAAAGGGTCGCGTTACCCACCTTCCACTGGATGCCGTCCAGCTCTTCAAGGATCACGGGCAGCAGGCCGCTGATCCAGAGCACCATGGCCAGCCAGGCAAGCCATGAGAACGTTCGCTCCAGCGCCCGAACCAGCGGCGCATCCTTGAAGGCCACCTGCAGCACCTTGACGCCCAGGCGAATCAACGCCAGGGACAGCAGCACCGGAATGGCCACCTTGAACACCGCCATCGGAAACAGCCGCGCCAGCATGGCCTGGGCCGCGTAGGCAAAAAGCAGCAGCAGCAGCGGGAACAGTACGCCGTCAACAACGCGCCGGCCAAAAAGAATCGAGGTTTCATCGACCACGCGACGCGCACGGCTGGCCACGCGTACCAGTAGCCAGGCCAGCAGCACGCAGGCGATCAGCGCCGCGAGTTCGGTCAGCGCTGTGGGCTGGGCCAGTGCCGCAAACCAGGCGTCGAGGCTGTCAATACGCGCCGGAGAAGCAGCACGGGTTGTTACGGCGTCGGCGCTGGCCATTTCGGTTTCCTTTTGTCGATGAAGGCCTGTACCCCCTCCTGGGCCACCGGGTGGAGCATGTTGCAGGCCATAGTCTGCCCCGCGAGCTGGTAGGCGGCGGCAATGCCGGTTTCACGCTGCCGGTAGAACAGCGCCTTGCCCATGGCAATGGCCTCCCGCGGTTTCGCAAGAATAGCCTGCAGCATCTGCTCAACTTCCGTATCCAGCTCTTCCGGTGCCACCACCCGGTTGACCAAGCCGCGTACGCGCGCCTCCTCGGCGCTGATGAAGCCGCCGGTCAGCAGCATTTCCATGGCCTGTTTCGCGGGAATGTTGCGCACCAGCGGCACGCTTGGCGTGGCGCAAAACAAGCCCACATCGATGCCGTTGACGCCGAAGCTCGCGTTGCTGCTGGCCACGGCCAGATCACACTGCGCCACCAGCTGGCAACCCGCAGCAGTCGCAAGCCCCTGCACTTTTGCAATCACCGGCACCGGCAGATTTTGAATCGCCAGCATCATGCGCGTGCATTGGGCAAACAGCTTTTGATAGAAGGCCAGATCTGGCTGCGCACGCATATCCTTGAGGTTGTGGCCGGCACAAAAAGCCTTGCCATGCGCTGCAATCACGATCACACGCGCGGACTGATCAAGCGCAACCGCATCCAGCGCAGCCTGTAGTGCTGTCAGCATGTCTTCGCTCAGGGCATTGAAGCTTGCAGCGCGGTCTAGCGTCAGGGTATGTACGCCGCGCTCGTCGCGGCTGTGAACAAGTGGCGATGGGGTCGGTTCAATCCCTAGGGTGCTCATCAAAAACTCCTTATAAACAGCCAGCACGCGAGTATGCGCTTCAACGGATCTGACCAGGGCCTGCAAGTTGTAGCCACCCTCAAGAGAAGACACAAGAAAAACTATCGTGAAAAACAAGTACGAAAAAAATTCAAATACAGGTCAAAGAAAAACTCCAAGCACTTTAAAATCAGCTTAACACGGCCACCCGCTCATCACGCTAACCTCACCAGACGCAATGTCACAATCGTTTTTTCGCAAGGTCAGGTTTGGTCTGGTGTGCATGGTATTGCCGCTCATTCTCGCCTCACCCGGCACTGCAAAACCGATTAAAAAAACTGTCGCTGCAAAGCCCGCGACAGCCCAGGGCCCGCTTTACGCCACGCGGGTAGACGCCATGCAATTTGCAGACGACGTGGCAGCCAGGCGTGATCTTGATCCGGCATGGGTGCGCGATACGATTGGCCAGGCACGTTACAACGCAACCGTTGCACGGCTCATGCAACCAGCAGAAAAAGCCTTTGTTAAAAACTGGCGCGTGTACCGCAGCCGCTTCATTGACCCGATCCGTATTGCAGCAGGTGTGAAATTCTGGCGCGACAACCAAAGCACGCTTGAGCGCGCAGAAAAAGAATACGGCGTACCGCCTAAAATCATTGTCGGCGTCATAGGCGTCGAAACGATTTATGGCCGAAACACTGGCAATTTTCGCGTCATGGATGCCATCACCACGCTGGCTTTTGACTTCCCCTTCAACCACCCGCGCGCCAAAGAGCGCAGCGAGTTTTTCAAGGGTGAAATCGAGCAGTTTTTGACCCTGCAAAGCCGCCGGAGCGCTGATCCTTTTACGGCCAAAGGCAGCTACGCCGGTGCCATGGGTATGCCCCAATTCATGCCATCCAGCTGGGCCAAATACGCGATTGATTTTGACGGCGACGGCAAGGTCGACTTATGGGACAGTCCGGCAGACGTGATCGGCTCCGTCGCCAACTACTTCAAAGCCTTCAACTGGCAACCCGGTATGCCCACCCATTACCCGGTGAGCTTTGACAACAGCCGCCTAGACATGAACGCCTTGATGGCACCAGACATCTTGCCGACGTTTAGCGTTGCGAGTTTTACCGCGAAGGGCGCCGTGCTTGAAGGCGCTGGATTGCAGCACACCGGCCAGCTTGCATTGATCGAATTGTTCAACGGCCCTGATGCGCCGCAGTATGTGGCCGGTACGGATAATTTCTATGCCATTACGCGCTACAACTGGAGTAGCTATTACGCCATGGCTGTGATTGAGTTGGGGCGGGAAGTGGCTGCGCAGGTAAGGGCTCGCTCTGGAATAAGTTGTGCATTTGGCGCGTCGGATTCGGCGATGCCATGCTAGGCGCGAAGCGTGCCGCGTGGCTCTGCCACACAAGCGATTCGCAACAACGCAGAGCGCCCGAAGCTGGCGAGCCAAATGTGCAAGTTATTTCTGAACGAGCCCTAAGGAAACCGAATGCGACCGCGGAAGCAGAACGCCTAAATTCAATTGCTCAAGTTATTTTTACTCAACTACTTAGCCAAACTGAAACCCTGCTTTTACCTTGGGAACTAGGGTTTCACACCTAAAATGGTGCAATGCAGCAAAAAATGCTTGCAATCCCTCGGGTATTCCCTATACTTGAGGTCATGTTGCAGTGCAGCAAATTAAAGCAAAGCAACAGTTTTCCCTCGACATCTTTTTTTGGACTACACCGGAGATTAATTATGCTGACTGCTGAACAAATCATGGCCTCCCACAAAGCCAACATCGAAACCCTGTTTGGTCTGACCCACAAAGCCTTTGAAGGCGTTGAAAAGCTGGTCGAACT
>Ga0105053_10001177_pt1 | contig 41825 bp, 25 predicted proteins | sample BON01_FD_78093 | JGI IMG/M metagenome (GOLD analysis project Ga0105053, IMG submission 78093) | Freshwater microbial communities from Lake Bonney liftoff mats and glacier meltwater in Antarctica - BON-01 | ecosystem: Environmental > Aquatic > Freshwater > Ice > Glacier meltwater | place: Lake... | reverse complement strand
GCGCGCTCGGCGCCGCCGCCGCCGACGCCGCCGCCGGCGCCGCCGCCTCCGCCGCCTCCGCCTCCGCCTCCTCCCCCTCCGCCTCCTCCGCCTCCTCCTCCTCCCCCGCCTCCCCCAGCAACGGCCAAGGGGGCAATCTGGAGCACGGGCCCGACGCCCTCGCCCAGCAGCACGCGCTCCAGGTACTCGCCCGGCGCGTCCGCGCCCGTGTGCCCGACCGCCGCGACCCGCAGGCCGAGGCGCGCGGCGGCGATCATAAAGTTGCAGCTGCCGCCGACCTCCCACGCCTCGGCCGGCGGCGGGTCGGCGCCCAAGCGGGCCAGCAGCGCGCGGCGGCGCGCGGGGTCTGGCGGCGGCAGCGCGTCCACGGGGAGGACGACGTCGACGCACAGGTTGCTGACGCCGACGACGTCGTAGCGCCTTTCGGTGCCGGGGCGGGGGGCGGCGGCGCTGCCGCCGGCGGCGCGGGCGGCGGCGGCGGCCCCTCGTCCTGCTGCTCTCCTGCGGTGGGGAGGGCGCTGCTGCGGCGGCCGGCAGGAGGCGGGCGGCGGCGGCGGGGCGCGTGCGCCGTCGGCCACGGCGTCAGCGGCGGCGGCCGCGCCTGCCGATGATGCTGATGCGGGCGCGCGATAGCGGCGGCGGGTCCGTGCCTGCGCCGAGTGCCGCAGCCGAAGCAGCGGCTGCAGGCCTGCATCGCGGCGAGACTGCGCCCGGCGGCCCAGGAGGCCGGGGGGCGCGCTCAGGAGCATTTGCCCGCTGCTTTCTGTCACGATAGGAAGGGGGGAGGCTCTCACGACGTCCGTGCCGAGCACCCGCCTTTTTGCGGCGCCCAGGAGGGGGCACGACGACGAGGTGGTGCTGGTGCTGCTGTGTGCAGCCGCTGCTCGCCCGCGGGATCCCGAGAGGTGGGGGCAAGAGGGTTGGTTGTGGCGATTCAAATCGCACGGGCGAGGAGGGTCCGCGGTCGCCTGACTTGCGGACTGTCACAGGAACAGGGGGCGCGTAACACGGCTGTTGAGGAGAGAGGAGCGTGGCGGGTGTTGGAGTCAGCCCCTTGCGTAAGAACCCACTCGTCGCGAGGAGCGACGCCGCCACCCCTCACGCGCTCGCCTGGCTATGAGACAAGGGGCGCACAACACGGGTGCTGCAAGGAAATAGCCGTGCGGCAAGATAGGGGAGCCCCATGCTCAAAGAAAACCGCAGCGCGTGCATCAGGCGCATGGCGCGCGCGGCCGCGCCCAGGCCGGCCGCCGCCGCCCCCGCCCCCGCCTCTGGGTCCTCGGGCGCCGAGAGCGCGCGGCAGAGCGCAGCGGCGACACGGGGGCGGCGGCGGCGGCGGCGGCCGCCGCCGCCCGAGGGCGCAGCGGCAGCGCCAGCGCCTCTGGCGCGACCCCTCCCGCGCCCGCCGCCGCCGCGGCCGGCGGCCGCGGCGGTCGCGGCGCCGCGGCCGCGCGCGGCGGCCGGGGCGGTCGCGGAGGCCGCGGGGGAAAACCGCTCCGCCGGCGCCGCCGCCCTCACGCCCGCAGAATCCGCCACGTCGTCGCCCTGCTCGCGTCGCTAAACTCTGCCTCGACCGCCGACGCGCGCCACGCCCCGCCCGCCCGCAGCCACGCGTCCAGCGCCATGGCCTCGTGCAGCGTCAGCAGCTTGGACCGGCGCGACGCCAGGGCGGCCGCGCCCCACTGCGTCGCGGCCCCCTGCACGGAGACGCGCAGCGACAAGCCGCCCGCCGCCGCCGCCGCCGCGCCGCCGCCGTCCTCCCCGCCGCCGCCGGCCTCCGTCACATCCGCCGACAGCGCGTACCCGCGCCCCACAAACACGGCGAGCAGCGCCCGGAAGCCTGCCGCCACCTCGGCGGGCGTGGCCCCGGCCGCGGGAGGCGGCGGCACGCCCGCGAACGTCTCTCCGCGGAAGCCGTCCCTCAGCGCCGCGTAAATACCGTCGCCCGAGCGCCGCCACACCTCGGAAGGCAGGTCGTCGTCGCTGAGCGGGAGCTCGCGCCGCACCACGCGCGTGAGGATCGGGCATTCGTCCTGGTCGGGCCGCAGCTCGCACTCGTCGTACTCCTCCTCGAAGACGCGCGGCGGGTGCCCGCGCACGGCGGCGTCGGCGGCCAGCAGCTGCGAATAACTAATGAAATCGAAGTAGAGCGGATCTGACAGGTCGCCTTTCCGCGCGGCCAGCGGGCTGATCAGCTGCGAGTAGGCCTCGACCTCGGCCTCGCGGCGCTTCCAGAACAGGACCTGGAAGTCGCGCATCTGCAGCGCGTCGGCGCCGTCGACGCCGTCGTAGCAGGCGCGCATCAGCAGCACGGCGAACCGGAGGTCAAGCGTCCGGCGGGGGAAGGGCACGGGCCCCGGCTGCACGAAGGAGGCGAAGGGACTGGTGGCCGGGAGGGCGGCGAGCGGCGGCTGCTGCGGCGGCGCGGACGCGGAGGCCGGGCGCGGCGGCGCGACGGCCGTTGCAAACGCGGACGCGAGCGCGGCGGCGAGGGCGGCGCGGCGGCTCAGGGAGACAAAGCGGGGCGACAAGGCCGCTGTCGCCGCTGCCGGCGCGCCGCTGGTGGGCGGCGGCGCGCCGGGCCGGCTCGTCGCCGCCGTCGTCGCAACCGTTGTGGCGGCGGTGGTCGGGAGGGAGGCAGTGGCCGACGCGTCGCGCATCATCTGGGGAGCCTCTGGACCCTCGTCGACGCCCCATGCGGCGCACGCGCGCAGGCGCGCGCGCCACAGGACGGCTCGGCGATCAGGGGCCAGCGTCTGAGGCTGGCAGTGCAGCTGCAGACTGCACGCGTGGCGCTGTGCGGCCGCCATCCTTTTTGTCGGTCCGCTGGTGGTGGGTTGGGTTTTACGGGAAAGAACGAGTGAGGATTGAGGCCCGGGTGTTGTTTATGTGTGATGTATGACGTGCATGGCTGATCGAGCGATCGATGCTTCTTGTCCTCGAGAGAGAGGGAATTTCTTCCCGAGGACGAGGGGGGAAGAGCAGGGCCCGAGTCCTCCCGCGTCGGCCCAAAAGCGCAGAACCCCCCCAGCCAAATCCTCTTGATACCTCTGTCCCTCTCAACTGTGGATCCCGGTGCAACAACTCTCGCTCCACAGACCGACAACAAAGAGCTATGCGGCGCGTCGCGGTGAGGGGCAAAGGACAGCCGTGGCCTGATCAAAAGGGGCTCCCATTTCGTTCCGCTGCCTCACGCCCCCTCTCCCCCTCTCTCGCTCTCTTTCTCCGCAAACCCACGCATGTGCAGGTCGCCCTCGTCGCGCTCTTGGCATGGGGGCACACGGGTATGTCGGCCCCAACACGCGCGCGCTGTATTTGTTTCAAACAATTTGTTTGCGCGCCGGCCGCTTAACAACAACAACGCCGGGAGAAGAGCACGCCGTTTGTCGTCGCTTGGGCGCCGTCTCGTTCAGATGACACTCCCTGTTGACCAAAAAAACGACACCAAACAACAACAACGCACCACGAAACAAAAACACCCCTCCCTCCCTCCAACCCACTAAACAGCCCGCGCCGCCGCCGTGTGGAACGTCACCGGGTGGCAGCGCCCCTACCAGCGCGGCAACGACCTGCCGACGCTGACGCGCGCCCGCTGCGGCGACACCGTGCTCGTCTCTTGCGCCCCGGGCGTCACGGCCGGCATCTACCGCATGAGCGACCCGTCCGGCTTCTGCCCGCCCCGCTTCGACAGGGGGACGGGCCAGGCGCTTTCGCCCGTGATGCCCGGCTGCAAAGCAAACGTCACGATCACGGCGGCGGACAAGGGTTTTTTCTTGACGAGCCAGGCGCCGGGCGACTGCAAGGCCGGCGTGCGCATGGGCGTCAAGATCCCCCGCTGCTCGCCGCCGGCGGTCGGGTACGCCGTGGCGCCGACGGCGGCTAAGGTCAAGAACGCGACGGCGCCCGGCGCCGTCATGACGTTCAACCTGACCAAGGCGGCGGCGGCGGCGGGGGTTGCAAACGGGACGGCGGCCGCAAACGGGACGGGGGCGGCGGCGGCCCCGGCGGCGGCTCTCGCCTCGGGCGCCGCCGCGCGGGCGTCGGCGACGGCCATGCTGGTGGCCGTGGTGGCGGCCGTCGCGGGCGCGATCGTTGCGTAAGCCTTCGATTTTAGTGTTGTTTTTAGTTTTGCGATTCCTCGGACCGGATCGTCGGGCGCGTCGCCCCCGGGCTTTCTTTTTTTCCTTCTCTCGAGACGGGGACGCTCCCCCCCACCAAGCAAGCAGCAGCAGCGGCGGCAGCAGCGGCGGCAGTAGCAAGAGCAGGGCACTACCTCTCACCGCCGCGTTTGCCCTTGCCCTCTTTGATTTGTGCATCATCACCAACGACACCCCCCACCCTCCCTTTGTTTGCTAAAATTCGTCGACGCCCTCGTTTTTTCGATTTAACCCCTCCGCCCCGTCACCCCCCTTTAGCTTATTTTGACATCCAACCCCCCTAATAACAAACGGTTGCACTCACGCACCACACCGCAACTTGCCCCGATCTAGGGCAACCCCCTTGTAAAGCGCGTCTCGCTGACAGTCGAAGAAAAGTTGTTCCGATTAAAAATAGTACATCGCGAGGGAAAAGCGCGCTTTCCGCAAAATAAAATAAATTGCCAAATGAAATGAAATGAAATGCCGGGCCAGTCCCTCGCCCAGAATGCCCTACAGCCTGCTGCTCGGCCGCTCGCCCAGTGACGCCCGCACCTGCGCCGCCGCCCGGTCCCCCGTCTCCAGCGCCGCCTGCATGCAGGGGTTGACCGCCCCGTGCGTCGCCTCGCCCGCGAAGAACACGCGGCCGCACGGCAGCGGCGCCGCCAGCGCCTCGCGGTCGCCGTCCTCGGCGCCGAGCGAGGGGAACGAGTACGCCCCGAGCGCGTGCTCCTGCCGCGCCCAGTCGAACACGGCCGACTTGGCGAGCGAGTCCGACGCGGGGCGGGGGTCGCCCGGCGCGCCGAACACGCGGTCGAGCTGCGCGACAAAGGCGCGCACGGCGGCGGCGGCGCCCATCGCCGCGACGGCGTCGGCGGCCGCGCCCGCGCAAAACCCTGTGACGGGCTGCAGGTGCGCGTTCGCCCCGTCGGTCACGGGCCTGCGCGTCATCCAGAACTCGGGCACGAGCTCGTCCGTGCACACCACGTCGTACAGGTCGTCCGGCCAGAAGCGGCGCGAGAAGGCGAGCACGATCTTGACCGCGTTGCCGAAGCGAAGCCGCTCGACCGACAGGCGCTTGCGGGAGGGGAGCGGCGGGCAAAAGGCGATCCGACCGGCCTTGAGGACGCCCAGGGGGACGGTGACGACGACGCGGGCGGCGCGGATGGCGCGCGGGCGGGACGAGTTGATGGGGGCGGCGGCGCCGGAGGAAGGAGGAGACGAAGGAGGAGCGCGCTCGAGGAGGACGCCGCCAAAACCGTTTCCGCCGCCGTTTCCGCTGCCGCCGCCGCCGCCGCTGTCCAGCCGCGCGACCGGCCACGACAGCCACACCTCCAGGCCCCTCGCCAGCCTCTCCGCCACCCGGCTCATCGGCTGCTCCATGACCAGGTACGTCTCCCCGCTGTCCCAGGCGTTGTTCTCCGCGATCATCTCGCGCAGGCCGAGCTCGCTGAGGCGGGCGCCGAAATCGTTGGCGTAGCAAGCCTCTGCGGCCGCCAGCATCAGCGGCGTCGCTTTTTTTGTGTCGCGCAGCCACGTGTCGGCGGACACGTCCCGTCCCGGCGGGGGCGGGCGCTCGTCGCCCACGGCGTCCATGATCTCGTGCAGGCGCGCGATCTCCTCCGGCTCGTCGGACGTCAGCAGGCGGTCCCGGCCGAGCCACCAGCGGTCGGGCCAGGGCTTTTCGACAAAGGACAGCGGGGTGGCGGCGGCGGCGGCGGCGGCGGCGTTGGGCGCGGCGGCGCGCGCGGCGGCGGCGTCCTCGGCGGCAAACTCGGCGCAGAGGCGGGTGAAGGCCGAGTTGGTGCCGTGGACGAACTCGGCGCCGGCCTCGACGGGCCAGCCGCCCATGCCGTGGATCTGTTGTTGTTTTTTTGTTTTGCTCGGAGGGGAGAGGGGAGGGGCGTTGAGCGAGGGGCGCCCGCCGTTTGTCGGTCGGGGAGCGCGCGCGCGACCTCGCCTCCCCCGCTCGCGCTTGCTCATCCCCCACTTTGCGGGCGCGCGGGTTCGGGCAATGCGGCGAGGGTTGCGAATGCACCGGAATCACTGCGCGCGCCATCGAACGCCCCGGCTCGCGCCGCCAATTGGACGGGCGCGGGGAGGGAAGGATGAACCGGCAGACGACCTGCCGAGAAACCAACATCGCCGCGCCGCCGCACCTGCTTGACCCGTCCCCCGATGCCTTCGTCCGAGGCCTCCACCACGAGCACGTCCGGGTAGTGCGGCTTGAGGAGCTGCGCGCATCGCAGGCCGGCCAGGCCGGCGCCGATCACGACGACGGACCGCCTCTCCTCCTCCATTTTCGCGTTGCGTGCGCGCCGCCTAATTCAAGTCAGGAAGGGGTAGTGCTCGATGCGCAACGAGACAGTACTTGGGTCGAAGCCAAGGGCAAAAGGGCGTGCCATGGAATGTCGTTGACTCGGCTGTCTCTCGTTTTCTGTCTTCTTTCGCGGGACGCTCGACCGTCGAGCCTCGACGCGCCGACGCCGACGCCGAATACGAAAACGTCGCGCGCGCTCCCTCAACGCCAAACACCCGTCCTGCTCTCAACGCACAAAATCAAATCCACAACGAAAAAATCCACGATGGCCAAGGTCCTGGCGTGCTTCAACGCGTGCGCCGTGGGCGACGGCGCCACCGCGGAGCACTCGGGCGCGTCGCCCGCTGCCTCTGCTGACGAGCTGCCCATCGCGAGCATGACGGAGCTCGCGCCCATCTACACGCTCGAGGGTGAGGGTGGCTGTTGGCCGTGGCTCTTGGGCGGTGTCGAGAGACGTCGCATGCGTGCGTGGCTCATGCGGGCAAAAACGAAGCGATCCCGTGAAAAAGAAAAGGCCGTTTGTCTCAACTCCCAAACAACAACAACAACAGGCGCCCCGGCGGCCACGCTGCGCTACCGCGAGCTCACGGCCGAGTTCGAGAGGGTCTACGGCGCCCGGCCCGACCTCTTCGCGCGCGCACCAGGTGCGTTCTTTGAATGAGATTTTCCGCCGTCGCCGTCGATCGAGCGCTGCGCTCGTGCGCGCGTGGCGCCGGCCCCGCCGAGAGTTTCTCGCTCTGCTCACAATGACCAAAAACCAAAAAAACAAACGCAGGCCGCGTCAACCTCATCGGCGAGCACATCGACTACGAGGGCTACGGCGTCCTCCCCATGGCCATCCGGCCCGACACCGTCATCGCCATCCGCGCCGTGCCCGCGTCGGCGATGACGGCGACGGCGACGACAGCCGGAGGCGCCGGGGCCGCCGCCGCCCCCGCCGCCACCGCCGCCGGCCCCACGCTCCGGCTCGCCAACCTCGACTCGTCCGCCTACCCGCCGGCCGTCTACTCGGCCGACCCGGATCAGACGGTCGACGTGGCCAAGCACAGCTGGGGAAACTATTTTTTGGCGGCGTACAAGGGCGTGCACGACTTTCTGCGCGAGCGGGCGGCGGCGGCGGAAGAGGCTGCGGCGGGCGGGGCGGCGCCGGCCGCCTCTTCCCCCGCCGCTGCCGCCAGCCTCGCGCCCTCGCCGCTGCCGTCGCTCGAGGTGCTCGTGCACGGGACGGTGCCGCTCGGGTCGGGCCTCTCGAGCTCCGCGGCCCTCGTGTGCTCGGCGTCGCTCGCCATCCTTGCCGCGTACGGCAAGGTGCCCCCGCCCGCGAGCGGCCCCTCTGCCTGGGCGGCGGCGGCGGCGGCGGCCTTTGGCGGCGGCGGCGCAAACGCCAGTGCGGGCGGCGCCGGCGCCTTTTCTGCCGCCGCCTCCGCCAGCGCCCCGATCACCAAGGGCGAGGTCGCCGACTTCAGCTGCAAGGCCGAGCGCTACGTCGGCGTCAACGGCGGCGGCATGGACCAGGCCATCAGCGTCATGGCCCGCCAGGGCGTCGCCATGCTCGTGGATTTCGACCCCGTCCGCGCCTCGGAGGTGCCGCTGCCCAAAGGCGCGCTGTTCGTCGTCGGCCACTCGCTCGCCGTCTCAAAGAAAGCAGAGACGGCCGACAGGCGGTACAACCTGCGCGTGGTCGAGTGCCGGCTGGCCGCCGCGCTGCTGGCCCGGCGCCTGGGCGCGTCGGCCGAGGAGGCCGCGGGCGCGCGCACGCTGCGCGACGTCGAGGCGCGGGTGGCGGAGCACGGCGCGGCGCTGGCGCGGAAAGCGGCGGCCGACGCGGCCGAGCGCGCGAAAAAGGAGGTGGACAAGGCGGCGCTCGCAAAGAAGAAAAAGGGCGCCGCTGAGGAGCCGGCCGCCGCCGCCGCCGCCGCCGCCGCCGCCGCCGAGGCCGCCGCCGCCGCCGAGGCGACGGCCGCCGCCGGCAGCTCTGACGACGACCCGGTGGCGCGCGCGTCCGCGGCTATCGCGACGGGCATCGCCAAGGACAGGGCCGTGCGGCTGGAGGAGGGCGTGCGCGCTTTACTGGGCGGCGGCGGCGGCGGCAAGAAGGACGCCGGCGCCGCCTCGCTCGGCCGCGGCGCGCTGGAAAAGGAGCTGGGGATCAAGCTCGACGACCCGAGGATGTTCGGCGGCTCGGCCGCCAGCATGCGCGCCATCGCCGCCGCCGGGAAGGACGGCTTCCGCCTGCGCGACAGGGCGCTGCACGTGTACGGCGAGGCGGCGCGCGTCCGAGAGTTTGCCGCCGTCGCGCGCGCGCTGGACGCGGCCGTCAACCCCGCGTTGGCCGCCCCCGCCGCCGCCGCCGCTGCGCCCGCCGCCGCCTCCGACCCCTCCTCCGCCCCCCCCCCCCCCCCCCCCCCCCCCCCCCCCCCCCCCCCCCCCCCCCCCCCCCCCCCCCCCCCCCCCCCCCCCCCCCCCCCCCCCGCCCCCCCCCCCCAGCCGCCCCTGACCGAGGCCTCGGCCCTAGCCCGCCTCGGCGCCCTCATGGACGCCAGCCACGCCTCCTGCGCGTCGCTGTACGACTGCTCGGCGCCCGAGCTCGACGAGTTCTGCTCGGCCGCCCGCTCGGCCGGCGCGCTGGGCGCCCGCCTGACGGGCGCCGGCTGGGGCGGCTGCGCGGTGGCGCTGGTGCGCGAAGCCGACGCCCCGGCCTTTCTGGCGGCCATGCGGACGGCGTTCTACGCCAAGCGCGTGGCGCAGGGGGTGGTGAAAGAGGAGGAGCTCGGCGCGTTTCTGTTTGCGTCGCGGCCGTCGAGCGGCGCGGCCGTGGTGCGGCCCGACCTGCTGGCGGCGGCGGGCGGGGCGGCGGGGGGTGGGGGCGGGGCCGCCGGCAGTGCTTCTGCCGGCGGGGCGTCGGCTGCGAGCGGTGGTGGTGGTGGGCTGGTGGGGTCGCTCAGGGGCCTCGCGATGCGGCGCAGCGGGGCGGGAGGCACGGGCGGGGGTGCTGGTGCTGGTGCTGGTGATGGTGCTGGTGCTGGTGCTGGCGGTGCGGCGGTGGGCGCCCCCGCGCTGTGATCAGTCGGCCGACCCCTCGAACTCTCTGCCGCCCTGTTGTTTCGAGACAGGACCCCCTCATGACCCCCTCTCGCTCTCCGCACATCCCCATTCATTGCGTCATTGCCCACATTGACCACCCGCTCTATCTTTCTCGCGCGCGTCCCTGTTTTGGAAAACTTCCAAGTCTCACGCAACTCGACACCCTCCCACAAAGCAATCACGGCAATCAAGCCCGATGGACTGGGCGCGTCGCCGCCTCGGCGTCCTGGCCGCCCATCTGACCCCGGACGCAACGGCCGAGGCGCGGACTGCGGGCGCGAACGATCACCACCAGCCCCACCAGTCTGCTCGCTGCCCGCCTTGCGCGCCAGCCTCGCCCGACGCGCCCCTCCCCCACCTGTCCCGATGCCCGACTAGCGGCGGTGCCGGAGGGTGCAGCGGGTGCGGCGGTGCAGCTGGCTCGAGCAACAACGACAACAGCAGCCGCGGCGACGGCTGCGACGCGAACCTTCCCTACGCGACCGCCGACGCGTCGGGCGCGCCGTCCGCCTACGCGCGCACGCACGGCGCTGTGTCGCGCGCGCCGGCCGTCTGGCACGCCATCCCGAGCGTGGCGCGCGAGGCGCTCGAGGACGTCATCTACGAGAAGGCCGAGGGGGAGGGGATCGCCAAGGTGAGCAGGGTTGGAACGCTGGGGAGGAGGACGAGCAGAGAAAATCATTTTTTTCGCCGCCACCACAGCAACAAAACGCTCACGCTCGCAAGAAAAACAAAAAACGCTCGCGCTCTCTCAAAAACCAAAACTCAAAAAAAACAACAGATCACCATCAACCGCCCCGACCGCCGCAACGCCTTCACCCCCCGCACCGTCCACGAGCTCTCCCTCTGCTTCAACGACAGCCGCGACGACCCGCGCGTCGGCGTCGTGCTGCTCACCGGCGCGGGCGACCTCGCCTTTTGCTCCGGCGGCGACCAGGCCGCCCGCTCCGCCCGCGGCGGCTACGTCGGCGCCGACGGCGTGCCGCGCCTGAGCGTCCTGGACCTGCAGACCCAGATCCGCCGCCTGCCAAAGCCCGTGGTGGCGGTGGTGCGCGGGTACGCGGTGGGCGGGGGCCACGTGCTGCACATGGTCTGCGACCTGACGCTCGCCGCCGACAATGCCGTCTTTGGGCAGACGGGGCCGAAGGTGGGATCCTTCGACGCCGGCTACGGCTGCACGGCCATGGCGCGGCTGGTGGGCCAGAAGCGCGCGCGCGAGATGTGGTTCCTCGCGCGCCTCTACTCGGCGCGCCAGGCGCTCGGCATGGGCCTGGTCAACGCGGTCTTTCCTCTGCGCGAGCTCGAGGGCGAGAGCGTCGCCTGGGCGCGGGAGATGCTGCGCAACTCTCCGACGGCGCTGCGGCTTTGCAAGGCGGCCCTGAACGCGGCCGAGGACGGGCACGCGGGGGTGCAGCAGCTGGGCGGGGACGCGACGCTGCTGTTCTACCAGAGCGCCGAGGGCGAGGAGGGGCGGACGGCGTACGCGGAGCGGCGGCGGCCCGACTTTTCGCGCTTCCCGAGGCTGCCTTGACGGGACGGGACTTTTTTTTCCTTTCCTTCGGGGGCGGGCGGAACCCCCCACTCACACGTGTAACACCACCGCTTCTACTCGTACTAGTGCTGTGCCTGCGTACTCTTCATCCCTCACCAAGCCGCCCCCGCCGCCGGCAAAAAAGGCCCCTCCGTCCGCGGCCGCTTGGCGCCGCCGGCCGCAGACAGCGACGCCGGCGCCTGCGACGCCTCTGCGAGCGGCGGCGGCGCCTGCGACAGCGGCACCCACGCGTCCTGCAGGCGCTCGGGGTCGAGCCGCGCCATCTCGTCGAGCCCCCCCGCGCACCGGTGCGCCTCGTGCAGGTCCAGCATGAGCATGACGGCGCGGCCCGACAGCGCTGCCGAGGCCGAGGCGGCGGCGGCGGCGGCGGCGGCGGCGTTGGTCGCGGCCGCAGAGGACGCCGCCCCCCCGTCCCCGCCCCTGTCATCAGACGGCGCCGCGACCACGACCGGCGACGGCAGCAAGCGGCACTGGTAAAAGTCGTGGACGGCCGGGCACCCCACGGGCTCGCACACCTGCACGGGAATGCAAGCGGGCCCCAGGCGGCGCACGGCGCGCGCGCAGTAGACGCCGGGGGGCAGCACCGCGCGGCGGCCGGCGGCGGCGGCGGCGGCGCCTGCGCCGGCGCCCGCGGCGCGCTGGTTGACGGACGCGGCCGCCGTCACGTCCATCGGCTCGAGCAGGCACACGCTCACGATGGACCCCAGGGAGACCCAATCAGGCGCCTGCTGCAGCTGCTGCGTCGGGGTGAGGGTGCTGCCGGTGGCGACGCCTGCGGCAACGGCGGCGGCGGCGGCCACGGCGGCGGCCGCCGCGCTGCTGCTGCCGATGCTGCTCCCGCCGACCGGCAGCCACGAGCCGGCGGGCGCGGCGACCGTCGCCGCCAAGGGCGCGGCGGCGACGGCCTTGGCAAAGCGCGCGACGGCCTCGGGAAGCCACGGGACGGGCGCCGGGGAGGCGGGCGGCGGCCGGGAGGTAGGCGCATCGGCCGCCGCCGGGCCGGCTGCCTCGGCGGCGGCGGCGGCGGCCTCGTCGCTCAGCATCGTCTCGTCGTCGTCGTCGTCGTCGTCGCCGCCTTCGCCGCCCTCCTTGGGGTCGAGCTGCACCAGGGCTGCTCCGGTAGCGGCGGCGGCGGCTGCAGCACCCGGCTGCCTCGGCGGCGCGGGCGCGGGCGGGGCGGCCATGAGCAGGAGGTCGGCGACGCTCCGTGGCGGCCGGGGGGGCGGCGGCGGCGGCGCCTGAGGCGCCGCCGTTTTTGGCGGACGCTCCTGCTGCGGCTCCCCCTGGCGCGGCTGCGGCTCCGGCTGCGGCTTCGGCTTCGGCTGCGGCTTCGGCTTCGGCTTCGGCTGCGGCTGCGGCTGCGGCTGCGGCTGCGGCGGTGGCAGCGGCGGCGGCAGCGACACCGCGCTCATCGACCGCAGGGCGCGCTCCAGCTGCGCCAGCTCACCCCCGAGCCACCCGAGCGCCGCGAAATCGCCGGCGGCCAGCGGCGGCGGGCGCGGCGGCGGCTGCTGCTGCTGCTGCTGATATTTTTGTTGGTGCGGCCCGCGGCCTCCTCCTGCTGCCGCTCCCTCGTCACCGGCCCCTCTCACCGCTAGAAACCCCAATGGGTCGGCCAGCGCGCGCCCCTGCAGCGATTGCAGCACGTCCCGCCGGGCAGGCGCGCCGCTCAGGCCGCCGCCGGCGACCGCGACGCCGTTGGCCGCGGCGAGCGCGCGCAGGTCCGGCAGGCGCATGCCGGCCTCCTCGATCGGGGAGACGCCCTGGACCGCGTGTGCTCCCTTTGTGAGGGCCTGGCGCAGGGAGAGGTACGACTCGAGCGACAGCGACGACAGCGCGACGGGGCCGAGCGGTGGTTGTGGTGGCGGTGGTGGGTTGGCGTTGGGCGGGCGGGGCGGCGGCGCCTGCAGGTGCAGCTGGCGGTTAAATGGCGCTGCCATTGTTTTGTGAATGTTGCGTGACTTTGTGTGTGCTGATCAGTTTGAGGATGTGGGTTGTGGTGGGTCGACGAGGACCTCGGCGTTTTGGGGTCAGAGCGGCCGGAAGGCTCGCGGCTCGGCGGAATCCGGTTCAAACGGCGGCCCGACAGCCGCGACGGCGATCGCTCAAAAGTCGCGAAAGGCGAACCAAACACAATAGCTCTACGCCACTGATGTGTCTGATGAGCGCTGTCACACTCACCGCGTCAACCAAACCCTCATCACTCATTTGATCGACCCTGACGGTCAGGGCCTGACCGCGCTCGACGGACAGACCCCTCTCCAGAAAACGCGCCCACTCAACTCTCCGCGCTCCTCCCGTTCCTAACCCAAAACCATGTGGACCGCCCTCGGCGGAGACCGAGGCCACATGGCCATCCTGCGGGACACCGACTCGCCCGGGCCCGGGCAGCGCGCGGCAGACGCCGTCGCGGCCGTGCGCTTGGGCTCGGCCGCGCCCGCCGGCGCCGGCGCCGGCGTCGGCGCCGGCAAGGCGAGCTCGGGCCGCTCACGCGAGCAGCAGCAGCAGCAGCAGCAGCAGCAGCAGCAGCAGCAGCAGCAGATGGACGACGACGACGACGGCCGCGAGCCGGACGCGATCGAGACGATCAAGGTGCCCGTGACGAGTTGAGTGGTTGGTCTCCTTGTTTTGGAGGGGGCACGCTTGTTTGTTTGTTCGGCGTGCGCGTCCCCCGTCTCCCGCTCTCTCTCTCTGTCTGCTGCCGCCGCCCGCTCACACGAAAACAAACAAACAACCCACCACCCCAAAACGAAAAAACCCTCGCAGTCGAGGTGTGCCTCCACCCGTCCAGCACGGTCGACCCCGAGGCCGTCCGCCGCGCCCTCGCCGAGGCGCTCGAGGGCCGGGCGCTGACGCTCGAGGACGGGCCGCTCGACCGGCGCCTGTGGCGGCGCGTGCCGCTGCTGCGGGCGCACGCGGCGGGGGTGGCGGTGGCGGACGTGGACCTGATCCAGCCGCCGCCGGCGCTGGAGGAGGGGCAGACGCTGGAGGGGGGTCATGGCCCGGCGGAGGAGCAGGGACAGGACGGACAGCGGCCGGCGGCGGCGGCGGCAGCGGCGGGCCTGGCGGCGGCGACGGCAGCGCTAGTCGCGGCGGCCGGCGCCTCTGCCTCTGCCTCTTGTTCGGCCGCCGGCCCCCACCCCCGCTCCAACACCGCCGCCGCCCCGCCTCGGCAGCAGCAGCTCGCCCCGGGCCTGACGCGCGACCACTTCCGCCCCGGCGCCCGCCTGCTCCCCTGGCAGTACCGCGCCCGCGTGGCCGTCTACGCCTGCAGCGACGAGCCGCCCGCCGAGGACGACGACGACGGCGGCGACGGCGGCGGCGGCGGCGTGCCCTCGTACCGCGAGCTCGTGCTGCCCTCGGCCCACACCCAAGGGCTGTGGGAGTCGCTGCACTTTGGCGACGGCGGCGCCCTGAAGCGCCGCCTCCTGCGCTACAGCTCGAGCGCCCTGCTGTTTGGCGAGGCCGGCGTCGACGGGACGCTCGTCTCTTGGAACCGCGTCGTCCTGCTGCACGGCCCGCCCGGGACCGGCAAAACCACCCTCTGCCGGGCGCTCGCGCACAAGCTGTCCGCCCGCTTCGCGTCGACAGGGCGCTACCCGCGCGGCGGCGCGCTGGTCGAGGTGTGCGCGCACTCGCTCTTTTCGAAATGGTTCAGCGAGAGCGGCAAGCTCGTGTCGCGCCTCTTCGCCAAAATCACCGAGCTGGTCGAGGAGGGCGACAGCCTCGTCTTTGTGCTCGTTGACGAGGTCGAGTCGCTCGCGGCCGCCCGCCGCTCCGCGGGCGTGGCGGGCGGCGGCGGCGCCGAGCCGTCCGACGCGGTGCGCGCCGTCAACGCCTTGCTCACGCAGCTGGACGCCCTCAGGCGGCACCCAAACGTGCTCGTGCTGACGACCAGCAACCTGACCGAGGCCGTCGACGTGGCCTTTGTGGACCGCGCGGACATCAAGGCCTACGTGGGGCCTCCCGGCCTGCCCGCGCGGTACGCGATCCTGCGGTCGGCGGTGCTCGAGCTGGCGCGGGCGGGCATCGTCGCCGGGCAGAGGGAGGGGGACGACGGGGCGGGGGAGGTGTTGTTGGCGGGCGAGGGGGACGGGGGCGGCGAGGGCAGCAGCGACGAGGAGGAGGACGGGGGCAGCGGGGGCGAGGAGGGGCCCGGCCAGCGGCGGGCCGGCGGCGGCGGCGGGCCCCTGCTGCTGACGCACGAGCAGCTGGAGCGCGCGGCGGCGCCCGTGGGCGGGCTGCACGCGCTGGCGGCGGCGGTGCTCGGTGCGGCCGCGCGCGCCGCCGGGGCGGGGGCAGCAGGAGGGGGAGGAGGACGAGGCGGAGGCGCGGCGGCAGCGGCGGCGGCGCCCGTCGTCGGCGGCGGCGACGGTGGCGCGGCGGCCGCGGCGGCGGCCCCTGCTCCGATGGACGCGGACGGCAGCGCCCAGCACCCGCACCACCACTCTCCCTCTGCGCGGTACGACGCGCGCCTCGCCGCCAGCGCCGCGCTCGCGCTCGCGGCCGAGGCGGCGGCGGGGTTCAGCGGCCGGGCGCTGCGCAAGCTCCCCTTCCTGGCGCACGCGGCGGGCGGCGGCGCCGAGGGCCGGCCGCTGCCGGCGCCGTGCGGCCTGCTGAGCTTTTGCGACGCGCTGCGGCGGGCGGCCCTGCGCGAGCAGAGCGACCGCCTGCAGCTGATCGGGCACGGCAACGGCGGCGACGGCGAAGGCGCGTGATCGTGGTGTGGAAGTCAATTAGGGATCGACGCGAAAAGGAAGAAAAGAGGGGACGCCGTTTGTTGGCGTCGCGCGCATTTTTTACACATTCTCAGACACGGAATCTGAGTCCGATCTCGTTCGCCTGGTCGGTGTCCTCGGATGCAGGGGCAGCAGGAAAGGGCACGCGCCGCAGCAGCACCTGCCGCCGCACGTCGCGCGCCTTGGCCGCGCGCGACCACAGGACCGCGTCGACCTCGGCCGCCAGCCTCGACGGCGAGGAGGAGGGGACCGGGGCGCCGTGCCCTTGCTCTAGTTCGAGCGCGGCGGGCGCGGGCGGCGACGGCGGCGGGAGGAGCGCGCGCCTGGCGTCCGGCGCGGACGACGCGGGGGCGACGGCAGCCCCGCGTCGTCGCCGGCGGCCCCGCGCGCGGTGCCGCCGCCACGAGGCCGGCGAGAGCCACCGCGGCAGGCACCCCTCGCTGCCGCCGCCGCCGTCATTGCTCTCGCTCTCGTCGTCGCCGCCATTGCCGCCGCCACCGCCTTGCCGCTGCTGCTGCTGCTGCAGCTCCCGTTCCCGCGCCCGCTCTCTTTCTCGCGCCTCGCACTCCAGGGCGCGCTCCGCGTACCGCCGCCAGTGCGCAGGCAGAGAGCGCGCGGTCCCCTCTTCGGCGGGCGCGCCCCGGAGGACGAGCGCGGCGAGCTCACCCGCACGCGCCTCGTCCTCGTCCGGCTCGTCCGCCCGCTGGCCCCCTCCCGCCGTCGCCGCCATTGCCCCGCCCCCGTCAAAATTTTCAATGCCGGCGATGTCATAGTGGCTCCTGAGCTCGAGCGCGCCGACCTGAGCGAGCCTCCCTCCACCTCGAAGCGCCGCCACGACCGCCGCCGCCGTCGGCAGCCCGGCCCGGCCCCCGGCCGCCCGCGCGGGCGACACGCTTCCCGCGCCCAGGTGCGCGAGCGCCACGGCCGACGGGTGCGGCTCGGGGCGGCCGCCGTCGCCGACGACGCGCCGGGCCACGGGGCGCAGCCACGCGCCGGCGTTGGCCGGGTCCGGCACGAAGTCAAAGCAGAGGAGCTCGAGCGTGGCGGCGCTCACAAAGCCGACCTGCGTCCGCTGCCGATGCTCCTGCTGCTGCTGCTGCCGCGACTCCTGCTGCTGCCGCGAATCCTGCTGCGGCTGCTGCTCCTGCTGCTGCTGCCGCTCCTCCTCCGCCGCCGCGGGCGCGAGGCGCCACTCCACCTCGGCCCAGCACCGCTGCGACACGGCCAGCGGCGCGCCGCGCGCCGCCAGCGCCCACAGCAGCAGACCCGAGGGCGTCGGCAGCACCTCGAGCATCGCGCGCAGCTCCCCCGCCGCCGCCCCAGCGTCCGCCCGCCACCAGCGCCCTTGCCACCGCCACTCGAGCCGCAAGACCGCGTGCGAGGCGTTGGCCAGGCTGACGCTGCGGTATAGCGGCGAGGCGTAGGACGGGTGGTCGAGCTCGCCGAGCGCAAGGCCCGCGCGCACGGCGCCGCGCGAAAACTCGAGCGCGGCGCGGCGCAGCGCCTTGGGCGGGTAGACCCTGCCGTTGGCCGTGACCACCCCCGCGCGCGCGGCGGTCCCCTCGAGCAGCAGGCGGCCGCCGTTGTGGCGCAGGCACGCGTCGTAGAGGCGCGTGAGCGTCTCGCGCGAGTCCATTCGATTTGTTCAAGTCAAACCAAAAACTGACGGGCAGTTCCGCTGTGATGCGCCATCATCGCGCGCCACAAAGAGGGGCGCGACGACAACGTTCCCGCCCGTGTCCGCGAGTGAGGTCGCTCGGGTCGAGGTCTTGCGGGGGAGAAAATGAGACAGGGCACGAAGCGGCCGTCGTTGATCAAGTGGCGCCCGCCCGACGCCCGGCGCGCGCGCGCCGTCGGTCGGGTCGTCCCGTTTGCTCCGCCCACTGATTCTTACACATCGGCCGACGGCGCGAACGCCACCTCCTCGTCCCCCGGGTAAAACACCCGCGCCAGGTACAGCCCGCACGCCGGCGCCGCCTCGATCGCGGGCCTCCCCCGCTCGCCCCCGCCGAACGAGCGGTCCCGCTCCCGCATGCCCTTTGCGAACGCCGCCACCGACAGCCGTCCCTGCCCGACCTCAAGAAGCACGGCCGCCGCCACGCGCGCCTGGTGGTACAGAAACCCGTCGCCCGCCAGCACCAGCCTCGCCCGCCCGCCGCCCTCGTCCAGCGCGCCCGCCCGCCACAAGACACGCGTGTTGCGCTGCGCGGTCCGCTCGGGGCGCGGGCCCAGCAGCCCTTGCTCCGCCAGGCGGGCGAGCTTCGGGCGCTTGCGCTTGGCGGCGCCGAGGCCGGACGGCCGCTTGCTGTCCGACAGGGCCGTGAAGTCGCGCGGCCCGCCCACGAGCGCCGCGAGCGCGGCGCGCATGGCGGCAAAGTCGAGCGCCTGGAGCGCGGCGGGGGAGGGCGGGCGCCCGCGCGTGGCCTCGGCGTGGCGGTCGTAGGCCCACCAGCGGCGGGCGCCCTCGTCAAAGGGGTCCGGGCGGGCGCTCACGGAGAGGAGGTAGTGGTACTCTTTCCCTAGGGCGCACGCCTGGGCGTCAAAGAGGAGCGACGGGGGGGGCGGGGGCGGATGCGGCAACGGTGAGGGCAGGGGCGGCTCATCCTGCCCACCGTCGGCGGCGGCAGCGGCCGCCCCCGCCCCCGCCCCCGCCCCCGCCTCGCCGTCCTGCTTGCTCGGGCTGGCGGCGATTACGCCCGCCTCCTCCTCCTCCTCCTCCTGCTGCGCCCCCTCGTCCTCGTCGTCGTCCCCCGCCGACAAAACCCCCGGCCCCTGTGCTCCTCCTCCCTCCTCCAATCCGCCGCCGCCCTTCGCCCGAGGCACGCCGAGCGGCGCTCGGCCGAGAGACAGGACCTTGACGTCCGGCGGCAGATGGCCGTTGAGGTGCAGCGCCGCCAGCTCCAGCGCGCGCAGCTCCCCCTCCACGCCGCCGCCGCCCGCCGTGCCCGCCTCCAAGGCCACGTCCACGTGGCAAGGCATGGCGCGCGCGTGCGCGCCGCCGTCGGTGCGGCCGGCGCCGACGAGGCGCCCACGCAGCGAGAACACTCGCGCCATGCCCTTTTCGAGCTCGCCCTGTACCGTGCGCACGCCGGGCTTCTGGAACTGGAAGCCGGCGAACGACGTGCCGTCGTACGCGACGACCAGCTTGAGCCGGGTGCAGGGGAGGAGGGGGGCGCCGCCGCCGGCCGTCCCGGGCGTCGTCGCGCCGCCGCCGCCGTCTCGCCGCCGCCGCGCGCGCTCGGCGTCGGCCGCCTCGGCCGATCGCCGCCGCGCGTCGCCTCCCGGGTCGTAGTCGTCTTCGTCGTCTTGGTCGCGTCCTCGGGACCTCCGCCTGCTCGGGGTCTCGCCTGCATTGGCTCGTCCCGCATTGGTTGCTGTGGTGTTGTTTGGGCAACGAGGAGGAGGTCGACGGGATGATGGGGCCGCCGACCCTCCTCCTGCCAATGCTCCGCCTCTTTGCGACAGCTGCACTGAAGAGTGGTGCATGTTGAGATTATCGTACAGGCGAGAATCTGGGGGGGAAAGGGTGGACGTGGCGCGATTGTTTGAGGAGGGCCGGCGGCGGCGGCGGCGGCGGCCCGCCGAACGACGGCGGCGGAGCGTCTGTCGGCTCTCGTTCCCCCTGCGTCGTCGTCGAATCCTCCCTTGTGTGCGCCTCCATCATCCTCCCCCCGCGCCCCTTCGCGCCCCTCGCGCCCATCACGCGTCGACACTTGCACCGCCTCGTCTTCAAGTACGCCCCCCTTGCAATCGCGTCGCCCCCGACTCGATCGCCCCGCGCGCGCAACAAAACGCACGACACAAACGAGACAGCTCGCAAGCAGAAGTGTCCTTTTGTCCCGCGCGCGCCTGCCCCGCCCATCGCACGCCGGCCGCGGCCGCACCATCCCACCCACACCAAGCAAGCAAGCAAGCGACGATGTCCGCCACCGCCACCCAGGCCGGCGACCTCAAGCGCGCGGTGGTCAAGAACGCCGACATGGCCGAGGAGATGCAGGCCGAGGCCGTCGAGGTGGCCGCGCAGGGCGTCGAGCGCTTCTCGGTCGAGAAGGACGTGGCCGCCTTCGTCAAGAAAGAGTTTGACAAGCGGCACGGGCCCACGTGGCACTGCGTGGTCGGGCGCAACTTCGGGACGTACGTGACGCACGAAACCAAGCACTTTGTGTACTTTTACCTGGGGCAGGTGGCGGTGCTGCTGTTCAAGAGCGGCTGACGCCGCGGCGGGAGCGGGGGCGAGGGGGGGCGAGGGGGCGAGCGCGCGGCGCGGGCCGAGGCGGGGGCCGTCGGGCGCGCTTTGCTTGGCCCCCTTGAAAACGCTAGGCCAACCCCGCAGGAGCCATCGAGACCTTTTCCACGTGCAGGCCGCGTGTCGACCGTGCCTTGTGTAGCGTGTAACAAAAAAGCAACGTCTCAAAAAGCCATCCGAGGAACCGCGGGACGCGTTTTGAAATCCGCCGGAAAATGTTTCCGCGAGAATTTTTTCAGCCGGAAAATGCTTCCGCGAAAAAATTTCCGCCGGAAAATGTTGAAATCCGCTGGAGCCGCGCTCACTCGCCCCGCCTCGCTCCGCCGGCCGCCGCCGCCGCCGCCTTTGCCGCCGCCGCCACCATCTCCTGCTCCCCCGCCGCCAGCAGGTCGTCAAACCCGGGCTGCCGCCCGTCCGCCCCGCCGCTGGGCGCGGGCGACACGCCGCCGCCGCCCCCACCCCTCCGCCCGCCGCTGCCGCGCATGCGCCGCGCGTAGGCGAGGGGGTTCATCGGCTCGAACCCGTCCGGCAGCGCCCACCCGCGCCCCTTGTCGCGTAGCACGCGCGGCGGCGGGGGGGACGGCACCATCTCGAGCGCCCCCCGGCCGTCGGCGTCGAAGGGGTGGTCCGGGCCGTCGAAGACGCGCAGCTTGCGCAGGCGGTCGCGGCGGCCGGCGCCCGAGCGCGGCAGCATGCCTGCGACCGCGCGCTCGACCAGCCGCGCCGGCCCGCGCCGCCACGCCTCGGCGGCCGTCTCCTCGCGCAAGCCGCCCGGCCGGCCCGTGTGGTGCCGGTAGATTTTGCCCTCCCACTTGCGCCCCGTCAGCACCGCGTGCTCGGCGTTGACCACCACGCACACGTCCCCGCCCGCGCGGCAAGACGGGTCGAACGAGGGCCGGTCCTTTCCCTGCAGCAGCGCCGCCACGTGCGTGGCCAGGCGCCCGAGCACCTGCCCGCGCGCGTCGACCAGGCGGAAGCGCGCGCCCGCGAGGTCGACCTTGGCGAGGCCCGCGAAGGGGCTGCCGCCGGCGGCGGCGGAGAAGGGGAGGGGGGGCGGCCGGCGGCGGCGTCGGGGCGGGGGGCTGGCGTCGGGCGCGTCTTGGCGCACGGAGGAGGAGGGGGAGGGGGCCTGGCCGGCTGCCGCGGCGGACGACGTCGCAGAGAGGGCTCGGCGCGGCGGCGAGGCGGCGGCTGCGGCGGCAGCACCAGAGGGAACGCCAGGGGCGGCCGTGCTCGCCCGGCTGGTCGCGGCCGCTAGCCGCCAGAGCAGGCCCGGTCGTCCCATCGTCATCGACCTCTTGTGCTTCCTGCTGCTGCTGGTTGAAAGGGAGTGTCGGCCGCGGGCGAAAACGCGACGCCCTCTGCGCCGCCGCCGCCGCCGCTGATCCGAAAGCGCGGCCGGCGCCCCAAAGAAGTGTACAAGGGGGACGGACGGCGCTTGCGCTTGATCGGTCGGAGCCGAGCGCAACCTGTCCGCGAGTCGACCGCGCGGACGTTGCGTGGACGTGGGCGCCGCGGGAGAGAGAAGAGAAAGAGGGGGGAAGCGGTGCTGTGTGATGATTCTCTGTCAAGTCAAAACTTTGGCGGGCGCGATTTGCATTAATCACTGAGTTGTGAGATTCTGTCAAGACGGTGGTGTAGTGGCCGGCCGGCGCGCCATCGCGGCCCCTGGTTTCTAGGCTTTGCGCCGCCGTCAGCGCTGCCGCACGCCGCCTTCGCAACGGTGCCGATTGCCTCGTTTCGGCCCGCTTTCTTCGATACAACGCGCCCTCTCTGGCTGCTCCACGTCCAATCCACATCTAATCCGACATTGCGCTCGTAGATTTAATACACAGTAAAAAGCGGCCGCATCCACGCCTAGGGGACGCGCCCGCAGGACGGAAACAACAGGGGACTCCCGAAACGCGGATTTCCCAAATGGAGCCCCCTCCTCCTGTACTCTACAGCGCCGCCGGGGATGACGCCGAGCCGCAAACAGAGGCCGGGCGCAAGGCCGCGCTGGCCGCCAGCATCGCCGAGGGCGCCGCCGCGGCCGCCGCCGAGCGCGCCGCCGCGGTCGGCGCAGCGCGCGGGGCGATCGCCGCTGCGGGCGAGAGCAGCAGCGGCGGCGACGGCGACAGCGACGAGGACGAGGATGAGGACGAGGACGACGCGGAAGGAGGGGAAGAGTGCTGCTCCTCGGACGACGAGGAGTACAACCGCCGCATGTACGGCATCATGCAGGCCCTGCCGCTGGGCGACAGCGACAGCGACAGCGACGGGGGCGACGGAGGACAACAAGGAGGCGCTGCTGCCGCCGCCGCCGCTGATGCTTCTGCCGGCGGCGGCGTCGACGGCTGGGCCGTCGACGAGGACATGAGCGCCGCGCGCTACTTGCGCCTCGTGCGCGAGCAGGCCGCGCGTTGTCCGTCGGTCGTGCGCGCGGAGGCGGCGGTGGGGCCCAAGGCGGTCGCGCAGGCGGACGAGGAGGGACGAGAAGGGCGAGGCGGCGCGGGGCAAGTCGCCCGCGCGCCGCCGCCCGCGGAAGCAGCAGCAACAGGAGAGGCCGCAGCCCCAGGAGCAGCGGCAACAACGGCGGCGCCAGCGCCAGTGGCCGCGTGGATGTCCGGCGCCGTGGCCCCCACCCCGGAGCAGAGCGCATGGCTGCGCGGCTTTGTGCTCGACTTTGCCTCGCTGCGCGCAGAGGTGAGGCGCCGCGCGCGCCGGCGACGGCGCAGCGCGGCCGGCGGCGCAGCGAACGGAGGCGGCGCCCCCGAGGCGGCGGCGGCGGCGGCGGCGCGCCACTCCGCCCGCGCGCACCCGGAGGAGTGGGACCGGCGCGCCATGGCCGCGCTCGCGCAACGCCGGGGCGGCGGCGAGGAGGAGGCCGTCGGCGACGCCGCAGAGGCGGCGGCGCTCGGGCGGGTCGACGCGCTCGAGCCGTTTGAGGCGGCGGCCGCCTTCTCGCGCAACGCCGAGGCGGCGGCGGCGGCGGCGGCCTGCTCGGCAGGCGGCGGCGGGCGCAAGAGCAAGGGCGGTCCGGCCATCTGCCTGGGGCGCGCGCGCCTGCTGTTCGCGCTGGCCGCGCGGCTGGACAAGCCGCTGACGGCGGACGTCGCCGCGGCCGCGAGCACGCTCGTCCACGGGGCGCGCGCTGCGACGGCCGTCGGTTGGGCCTTAGGGGGGGACGACGACGCCGGGGCGGCGGCGGCGGCGGCTGCAGCCGTGCTGCTGGCCGTCTGCGGCGCCTACTTTCAGCAGGACGAGGCCCTGTGCGCGATCGTGTCGGATCTGTCGGACGCGTTTGACTGATGTGTTGTTGTGGTATGCGGTCTTCCTCCTCGAAGGGGGGGCTCGAACGACGCCGAGCGCCGTTTTTCTTCCGTTTTTCTTCGGTGCACGACGTCAGCACGACGTCAGCGTGGACGGGGCGGCGCGCGGGATAAAACGCCCGCCCGTCCTGCCCTCTCCACCTCCTCCTCCTCACATTCAACTGCCGCCGCCAAATCTACACACGAACGGCTTGCCCTGCTCGATGACTCTCACACGCGAAACATCAATCATGACGAAGAATTTTCCGCAGCTATCTTTCGGAAAAACGCGCTCAGACCCGCCCTCTGCAAAGGCATGCACGTCGAGCTCGGCCAGCTTGCTGATGCGCCGTCCGCCGGTGTGGACGCGGCTGGCCGCCCTGCGCGATTCGGCCAGGGCGACGAAACGGGGGTCGCTCCTCAGCAGGCATAGAAGCGACCAAGTGCTGGGGCCTCGCGCGGGCAATGGCGCGGCGGCAGGCGGCGGGCGGCGAGCGAGGCGCTTGCAGCGTGAGAGCGCCTGCAGCTCGCCTTGCATGAGCATCCCATCGCTCGCCTGCCGAGAAGGATCCTGGCGCAATTCCGCCCTGCCGCGAGACCAAGGCCCTCGAGAGCCCCCGGGGGGTCAGGCGCGGCAGCATCTGACCGGCGTGCCGACAGCCGGGTGCCGCCCGACGGGGCGGCGGCGACGCCCGTGGGGCCGCGGCCGCGGCCTCGGGCGACTGCGCGAATCAGGCACAGCGGCATGCATGCCGCATGACGCTCGACGGGAGGGACCGGGCGACGACGGTGACGTCGTGCGTAGCGATGCGGAGGCGCCCGCGGCTCTCGGCGCCCCCATCGTGCCGCGCCGTCTCGCCACCGTCACCGCCGTGGCCCGGTCCCTCCCGTCGGGCACCGTCAGCCCGTGCCCCGGGCGCAGCGCGCCGCCGCCGGCGGCGGCGGCGGAGGAGGCGTCAAAGGCGGCCGAGAGCTTGGCGGCCAGCGCCGGGAGCGAGAGCGTTGATTCACGCGGTCGTCTTTTCCGGCCGCGCTGCCCGGGCGCGACAACCGCGCCCGTCGGCGGCACCGCCTGCCGCAATCTCCTCGTCGTGCCTCTCGCTCCTGATCCCGCCGGCTCGAGGCCTTGCTCTCAATTTAGGCGGTAGGCGCCACGAGCCTTCTCGGCAGCGAGCCGGCGCGCCTCCCAAGGCGAGCGGCAGGCGCTCGAAAAAAACACCGCCCGCGCTGCCCGTCCGTCGCCTTGCGCCGCCCGTTGCCCGCGCGAGCTTCCCGCCTCCTTCTGAGAGGCAGCCCCCGCCCCCGCCCCTGCCTCCGCCGTGCCACCCGCCGACCCCCAAAAACGCTGTTGACGTCCTCCTCCACCGTACCCGCCCGACACTAACGCACACCTCTCACTTTAAACACGCGTCCGCGGGCCTTGCATTCTCTTGTGACCTCCCTCTCTCTCCCTCTCTCTTCCCCATCCTGTCGAGAATGCTTCCGTCGGCCCCAGCTTCGCGCAGCTCAGCCAGGCCAGCCCGCAGGAGAGGACGAGATCGCTTGCGCGCCACGAAAGAATCGCGCGTCACTTTCGAGGGCGTCGACGCCGAGCAGCTGGTCGGGACGCTGCGCGAACCCGCCGATCGCGCCGCCGCGCCGCCGACGTCGCCGTCGCCGTCGCCGCTCGTCCCCTCGCCCTCTCGTGCTCCCGGACCGAGGCCCCTCGCGCTCCTCGCCCACGGCTACATGAGCCACCGCGACGCGCCGGTGCTCGTCCGCCTCGCCGACGCCCTCTCCCGCGTCGGGGTCGCCTCCCTGCGGTGGGACTTTGCCGGCAACGGCGACAGCGCCGGCCGCTTCCGGTACGGCGGCTACCGTCGCGAGGCGCGCGAGATCGGCGCGGCCGCCGCCCTTGCGCGGGGCCGCGGGTACCGCGTCGCGGCGCTCGCGGGCCACTCGAAAGGGGCCACGTCGAGCGTCGTGTTCGCGGGCGGGGGTGGCGGGGAAGGCGGCGCCGTCCCGCCCAACCTGCGCGTCGTCAACTTGGCCGGACGCTTTGGCGTCTCGGAGGGCGTCGAGCGGCGGCTCGGCGCCGGCGCGCTCGACGCGCTGCGGCGGGACGGGCGCGTCGACGGCTTGCCCGGGCGGCGCGCCTCGGGGGAGCCCTTTGCGTGGACGCTGCACGCGCGCGACCTTGAGGACCGCCTCTCGACCGACGTCGGTGCGTATTGCGCGGCGGTGGCGGCGGCGGCGGCAGGCGGCGGTTGGGCCGACGCGCAGGCGGGCGCGCCCCGGGTGCTGTCCATCCACTGCGAGGGGGACGAGGTGGTGCCCGCGGGCGAGGCCGCGCGCTTTCACGGCGCGCTGGGGGGCGAGCGCGGCGGGCACCGCTTGGTGGTGCTGCCCGGCGGCGACCACTGTTTTGGCGAGGAAGCGGCGGCGGCGGCGATGGTGGAAGAGGTGGTGGCTTGGTGCTGCGGCGGGTGAGGAGACTAAAGGACTGGAAAAAACAAGTTTGAAACACAAAGCAAAAAAATGTTATACATATACATATGTATATATGTATATGTGTGTCTGTGCCTGTTTCCTTAGGCGAGACCGAGCGACAGCGAGAGCGTCAGGGCCGCGCGCGCGCCTCTTGCCGCCGCCAACACCCCCCCGCCCCGCCCCCCTGCTTGCTTCCTTCCCTCTCTCCCCACAAACCAACCCCCCTCCCTCACCCGTCCAGGCTCGCGAGGTGATCCACCTTGCGGTGCGTCGCCCACGGGCAGAGCAGCAACGAGAGCTCGAGCCGCTCCTCGTCCGTCAGGCCGCCGCGCCCTGGCACTGACAGCCGGTCCCGCTGCGCCGCCCTCTTTGCCGCGTCCTCGGGCGTCAGCGCGCCCTTGCCCTCGCCCGACACCTCGTCGCGCGGCAGCACCTCGAGGACGTTGTTGGTGCTGTCGCCGTCGCGCACGGTGGGGTAGTCGAGCGAGGCGGCCCAGGCGCCATCCAGCACGAATTTAAACGGATAGCGGCCGGGCAGCAGCCGCCGCGTGACCTCGAGCCGCCCGCCCGCGCGCGGGTTGGGCGCCATCGGCAGCTGCGTGCCCCACCCGACGTCCAGCCCCGCGACGCGCGCGTCGACCACCGTGCCGCGCCGGGGCAGGCTGACCGTCACGGGCAGCGGGTCGGCGCCGAGCAGCAGGTCTGCCGTCGCCGCGCGGACCGCCTCGACCTTCGGAGAGCACGCGCGGCTGGCGCGCAGGTGCGCGTACGCGTGGTCGAGGTCCCACCCGCGCAGCCACGTCATGTAGGCCAGGGCCGCGGCGGGGGCGCGGCCCATCCCGGCCGTGCAGTGGATGTAGACGCTGCCGCCCTCGCTCCCCGGCTGCCCCGGAGGCCGGTGTGCGAGCGCCAGCCGCGCGACGGCGCGCGGCAGCAGGCGGCGCAGCTCGAACGGGTCAAAGTCGCGGATGGGGAAGCGCACGTGCCGGATGTCCCCGCGCTCGGCGCACCGCGCGGCGATGGCGCCGACGTCGATGCCGAAGTACTCGAGGTCGCAGTCCTCCTGCAGGCAGAAGACCGTCGTGACGCCGGCCTCGTCGGCGAGGCGGTCGACGTCGGCCGGCGTCTGCAGGCAGGAGCCGACGATGACGTCCGGGGTGATGGCGTCCCAGTTGATCCCCTGCTCGTGACGGTAGGTCAGGGTCGTGCCCATCTTGGCCTGCATATCCTTGGAGTAGTCGTCCGACTTGGCGTCAGAGGCGTCAGCGCCGCCGTTGCCGTTGGCGTTGGCGGCGTTGGCGGCGCGCGTCGTTGTTGTCATTGTTGGGGCGCGTCGGACGAGGGGCAAGAGGAAGCGGCGGCTCGATGCGGCCAACGTGGGCAGGCCGTCCCGCCGGCGGCTGCGAGCGAGTGGCGGGTGTGGGTGCCTGGGGTTGGTCCTGCAGGCGGCGGCGGGCGCGCGGGCGGCGGCGGCGACGACGGCGAGGGGCGCCCGGCCTGCCGTCGTCTGCGCCGCCGCTGCCGCCGTTGTGGCGCGGGATGGTGACATCATGGCTGTCGGCCGGATGGTGGCAAGACCGAGCAGGTAACCCTGGATTGATCGATCGAGGATGGGGTCGGCTTTCGGGCTCGATGAGGGGAGAGGGGGCCGCGCGTAACAATCAAAGGAAGGAGGGTCTCGACGAGGGGTGGCGGTTTGGCGCAGCCGATGCTGCTGCTGCTTGATCGCGGGTATGATAAAAGGGGCTGATGCTGTGTGTGTACGATCTGGGTGCGTGTTGTTGAGCTACACGTCTTTGCACAAACGCTGCATGTTTCGCAAAGTCGCCGAGCACGCCCGACGCCGCCGTCGTCGCGCAGAGGCATCAAGTCAAATCGCCCCGCAGCGACAGCTCGCGGGTTATTTCGTCCAAAACGCACCGTCCTACTCACTAAGGTTCCCATAACATTCGCCCAAACGGGCCAGCTTGCCGTTTCTCTCGGGTCGGCGTTTGATTCCCGGCACTTGTTCGGACTGTAAGGGTGCCAACCTCGACGAGACCCCGCCGATCCGCCACAGCACGGAGCACTCTCAAGGGTCCGATCCTAGGCACCGGGGACGATGGGCGCGCGCGCTCGCGGAGTGGCGCCGACCAGGCCGGCCGCGACGCCGATGCTGCTGCTGCTCTCGTCGCTCGCCGCCGCCGTCGCCCTCTTTGCGCCGCCGGCCGCTGCCGCCTCTTCGCCCGCCGCCCAGCGACGGCGACGCAGCCCCCCCGCGCCCGAGGTGTACGGCTTTGCCACCGCCGGGGCCGACGACCCGGTCGAGTACGACTGGAACGTCCTGACCACGGTCGCCTGGCGGGCCGACCCCCGCACCGTGGCCGCCGCGCACGCGGCCGGTGCCCGCGTCGACCTCGACGGCCGGACGGGGGCGGCAGAGGTCGTCCTCAACGGCAGCGTGGCCGACGCGGCGGCCTGGGTGCTCCGCACGGCGGGCGAGGTCGTGCGCCTGGGCCTCGACGGCGTCAACTTTGACCTCGAGCGGCCCATCCGCGGCGGCGCGCGCGCGCCCGAGGCGCACGCCTACACCGGCCTCGTGGCCGCGACGGCCGCCGCCCTGGCCGCGGCCACGCTCGGCGCCGCGCGCGTTACCGTCGACGTCCCCTTTCTGCCGTACGACAACGACGGGCGCGACTACGACTACCTGGGCCTGGCGGCCGCTGCGGACGCCCTCTTCGTGATGGCGTACGACACGCAGGCCCTGATGTGGGGGCGGTGCGTGGCGGCCGCCAACGCGCCGCTCGGCCTGGTCAGGCGGAGCGTTGACGCCTGGCTGGCGCTGGGGGTGCCGCCCGGCAAGCTGATCCTGGGGCTGCCTTGGTACGGCTACACGTACGAGTGCTTGGACGACGAAGATGATGCCGGAGAGGAGGACGAGGGGGTGAGGAGGGGCGGAGAGGAGGCGGCGGCGGCGGCGTCGGCGCCGGGGCCGGCCGCCGGCGCCAAGAGCCGGAGCCGGGGCGGCAGCAGCAGGAGCGGCGGCAAGGGCGACGACGCGCGCGACCTGTGCCGCATCGCTCCCGTGCCGTACGCGGGCGCGCCGTGCAGCGACGCGGGCGGGCAGCAGCTCGGGTACGCGAAGATCATGGACCGTGAGTCCTGTCGAATTTGTTTTGAAGCGCCGTCCTCGTCCTCGTCCTCGCCCTCGTCCGCGCGCGCGCCGTCTCCCTCGCACACGCTCCGACGCCCCTCCCCCCCAATCAATAAAAAAACAAATCAGTGCTCGACCCGTCGTCGCCCGGCGGCGGCGGCGCGCGCAACGTGACGCCCGTCCGTCTCGACCCGCTCTCCGCGTCCCTCTACTTCAACTACCGCGACCCCTCCGGCGGCCGCCTGCGCCAGGTCTGGTTCGACGGCCCCTCAACGCTGGTGCCGAAAATGCGCGTGGCCGCGCGCGCGGGCCTGCGCGGCGTCGGGTTTTGGAACGTCGACCTGCTCGCGTCCGGCGACGGGGTCGGTGACCTGGCGCGCGCGCAGACGCGCGACATGTGGGACGCGGTGGCGCAGGTGGTGGCCGAGTGGGGCGTCGTGCGGCGGCAGGACGGGGAGGATGAGGAGGAGGACGAGGGGCGGCGGGCGGGGCCGACGAGCACGAGGGCGAGGACGAGGAGGACGACGGCGCAGGTGTGACACGCGCGGGCTCGTTTTAGCCGTCTGAGCGAGTCGAGGCGAGCGAGCAGGGCGTGCAACCCCCCGCCCCCCCCCCCCGTTGTGCGTTCGCGCGTCCAAGCCCAGCGCGTCCGCTAGCGGCGTTGCGTTCTTTTCCTCTCGCGCGCGGGCGGCCCCCATCCTCCTCCCTCCCGCGCGGCCCAGGGGAGCCTTGTCCGCACACGAGCGCGCGCGCCGGGGCGACTAGGTCGGACAAGGTGCGGCGCGCGATTTGGCGCCCGGCGCCCCCGCACCCCCTCTCTCCCTGCCGACGAATGGGCGACAGAGCCGAGCGCGCCGGTCGGGCGTCCCGGCGTTGACTCGCACGACAAAGCCTTTCGGTTCGTTTTTGGATGGGAGGCAGACCCCTTGGACTCGCTATCAGTGCAGTACAAGGCATGAGACACAATCCATTTGTTTTACAAACATAGCGAATCTTACAACGACCGCCTCTCTCGCTCTCCGTCGCTCAGGGCGCGAGACGAGACCCGGCGGCGGCGGCGGCGAAGCAGGCGCGGCGTCGGGCGACCAACTAGACGCCCCGACGGCGATCGCGAGAATCGGGACCGACGCCGTCGGCGACCAAGCAGGCGCGGCGTCGGGGGACCCACCAACGAACTAGACCCGGGGGCGGCGGTGGCGGCGGCCAGAGTCGGGACCGACGCTCACGGCGGCGGCGGCGGCGGCGAGCAGGGGCGGCGGCGGCCTCCACCCGCGCAGCGCCAGCGAGCTCAGCACCACGCAGCAGCTGCTGCACGCCATGGCCAGGGCTGCGACCCAGGGAGGCATCAACGCGCGCGTCAGCGGGAACAGCACGCCCGCCGCCAGCGGAATGGCCGCCACGTTGTAGCAAAAGGCAAAGGCAAAGTTGGCGAGCACGCGCATGTAGGCCGCGCGCCCGAGGTCGAGCGCCGCCACGACCGCGTCGAGCGACGGCCGCAGCAGCACGACGTCGGCGGCCTCGGCGGCCGCGTCGGCGGCGGCGGCGCCGAGGGCGACGCCCACGTCCGCGGCGGCCAGGGCGGCCGCGTCGTTGACGCCGTCGCCGACCATGACGACCGCGCCGGCCGAGGAAGGGCAGCTGCGGCGGCCGCCGCGCTCGCCGGCGGCCGAGGACGGGCCGCCGCCGACCTTGTCGCCGCCCGCCGTCGAGCCCGTCGCCGCCGCCGCCGCGTCCGCCGCCGCACGCATCGCCTCTTCGGCGGTGACGGGGGCCTCGGCCGCCGCCGCGCCGCCGCCGCGCGCAACGATCGCGGCGGCCCGCCGCCACCACGGCCGCGCGCGCCGCTCGGCATCGCGCCGCGCGTAGCACGCGCGCAGCGCCTCGAGCACGCGCCGCTTCTTGGCCGGCGTGGCCCCCGCGACGACACGCTCGGGCGGCACGCCCAGCTCGCGCGCGAGGGCCTCGGCGACGCGCTGGGTGTCGCCCGTCAGCATCCACACGTCGAGCGGGGGGCGCGGCGGCGGGATGGGGTGCCGCGCGCGCTCGCGCAGCGGCCAGCCCGGCGGGAAGAAGCGGCGGCGGCCGCCGGCCGCGGGAGCGGCGGGTGCGGGCGCGGCGGCCCTGCCCGAGGACAGGTAGCGGAGCACGGCGGCCGCCTCGGGCTTGGGCTCGTCGCGCACGCCGAGCAGCACGCGCGGGGCGCCGGAGACGGAAGCGACGACGACCGTGCATCCGCGGTCCTCGAGGGCGCGCGCGGCGGCGGCGGCCTCGGGGCCAAGGAGGAGCACAGGGGGATGCTGCTGCTGCTGCTGCTGCTGCTGCTGCTTCTGCTGCTGCTGCTGCTGCTGCTGCTGCTGCTGCCGCCTCTCGTGCTGCTCGCGCAAGAGGGCCAGGTTCCCGATGACGACGGGGACGGCCTTGGCGAGCGGGCGACGGCGACGCGCATCCTTCCGCGGCCGCCGCCGCCGCCGCCCGTTCTGCTCGTCGTCCGCGCCCGCGCCCGCGCCCGCGCCCGCGCCCGCGCCCGCGTCCGCGCCCGCGTCCGCGTCGTCGACGTCGTCATCGTTGTCATTGCCCTCCCCCTCTTCCCCATTCCCCTCGTCCCACCACGGCAGGTCCTGCCACGTGCACACGATGCCGCGCCCGGGCACCGACTTGAAGTCGACGACGCGACCGGCGCGCCCGGACAGAGCGGCCGAGGCCAGGAGCGCGGCTGCGCGCCGGTCGTCGTCGTCGCCGTCGTCATCGTTGCCGCCGCCGCCGGCGCCCCCCGCCGCCGCCCCCGCAAACGCCCGCAGCTCCGCCCGCGCGTGCGCGACGACGGCCTTGGCGAGCGGGTGCTCGCTGCGCGACTCGGCGTCGGCGAGCACGGCCATCAGGCGCGCGCGCTCGACAGCGGAGCCGCCGGAAGGGCCGCCGCCGCCGTCGCCACCGCCGACATCGCCGCCGCCATCGCCGCCGCCGCCATCGCCGCCGTGGTCGCCGACGCAAGGCCCCAAGGAGAACGGCGGCGGCGCCGGCAGCACGAACGCGTCCGCGACCACGCACGCGCCGCGCGTCAGCGTCCCGGTCTTGTCGAACACGACCGCGCGCGCCTTGGCGAGCATCTCGAGCGGCGCCCCGCCCTTGACCAGCGCCCCGGCCCGCCGGGCGCCCGCGCCCGTCGCCACCATGACGGCCGTGGGCGCCGCCAGGCCCAGCGCGCACGGGCAGGCCACCACCAGCACGGCGACCGCGTGCAGCAGCGCCATCAACAAGGGGCTGACGCCTTCGGGCAGGTCCGCCGGGCCGACCGCAGGCGAGGGTCCGTGCGTGGCCGCCGTCCACGCCGCGAAGGTGACGAGGCTGCAGGCGACGACCGCCGGAACGAAGCGGGCCGAGATGCGGTCGGCGACGGCCTGCACGGGCGCGCGGGCGGCCTGCGCCTCGTCGACCAGGCGGGCGACGCGCGCGACGGCCGTGTCGGCGCCGACGCGCTCGACGCGCACCAGCAAGCCTCCCTCGCTCGAGTTGACGGTGCCACCGGAGACCGGGTCGCCGCGCCGCTTGGGCGCGGGCATCGACTCGCCCGTCAGCGACGACTCGTCGACGGCCGAGCGGCCCGCCAGCACGGTGCCGTCGGCCGGCAGCGACGCGCCGGGCAGCACGCGGACGGCGTCGCCCGGGCGCAGGGCGTCCGCGGGCACCTCCTCGGGCGGCTGGCCGCCGGCCTCGCGCCAGCGCTCTTGGGTGTTGTTGTGGTCGTTGGTGTCGTCGTCGCCCTCCTCCTCGTCACCCTCCGCCTCCTCGCCTGCGGGAACCCTCTCGACCGCAACCCGCAGCGCCGTCCGCGGCGCGAGCGCGAGCAGCGCCGCCACCGCGTCGCCCGTGCGCCGCTTGGCCACGCTCTCGGCCCACTTGCCCGCCACCACCAGCGTCAGGATGAGCGTCGACGCCTCGAAGTAGACGTGCGCGGGCGCCATGGCCGCAGCCGCGCCCGCAGAGATGCCCGCGGCCAGGGCGACGGCCACCATCGAATAGCCGAAAGCAGCGGTCGTGCCGAGGCTCACCAGCAGCGCCATGTTGCACACGCCGTTGCGCAGGCCCCTGTAGGCGGCCGCGTAAAAGGGGCCGCCGACGAGCAGCTGGACGAGCGTCGCGAGGACGGCCTGGGCGACCCAGGAGGCGGGCAGAGCCGTGCCCCCGACGAGCAGGGCCGCGCCGCGCGGGTCGGTTGCCGTGGCGTGGGCGGCGGCGCTTGGTCCCCCTGGCGCCGCCGCCGCCGCGCCGCCGCCCTCGTGTCCCCCGCCTCCGCCCATCCCTCCTCCCTCGAGCAGCGGGCGCAGCGCCGGGACCATCGCGAGCATCGAGAGCGCGACCACTGGCAGCGACAGGGCCGCCGACAGCAGCGTGCGCCGGCGCCACACAGCCGCCTCGGTTCGCTGCGCGTCCCGTCGGTTCCGCTGGTGGGACGGAGGCGGCGCGGCAGAGGGGGCGCCCCCGCGCCCGCCGCCCGGCGACGCGGCGTCCAGGAGGAGCAGCAGGTCGCCCCCACGCGCGTCGACCAGCGACACGACGCGCGAGGCGCGCACCTCGAATCCGGCGCCCTCGACGGCGGCGGCCAGCGCCTCGAGCCGCTCTTGCGCGGCCGCTGCCGTTGCCGCTGCTGCTGTTGTTGTTGTTGCGGTTGCCGATGGTGCGAGGTGCAGCGGGCAGCGCACGTCGACGCGGCCCGTCACGAGGGCGACCGAGACCGAGGGAGGGGGGAGCGGAGGAGGAGGAGGAGGAGCGGCGGCGGGGGCGGCGGCGGATGCGGCCGAGCTGGCGGCTTGTGCTTGTGCTGAAGTTGCCGCCGCCGCCGCCGCCGCCCGCGTGATCGCGCGCTCGACCGCCGACGAGCACGTCGCGCACGACATGCCGCCCACCTCGAGCTCGAAGCGGGCGGACACAAAGGGCAGGCCCTGTTGTTGCTGCTGCTGCCGCTGCCGCCCCTCGGCTTCCTTTGCTCCTCCGCAGAGGGCGGCGGCGGCCACGAGCGACGGGGCCGACGCGCGCGGCGGGCGGCGGCAGCACGAGGCCGGCGGCGGAGGCGGCGCGGACGACAGCAGCGACGACGGCTCGAGGCCCAGGGCGCGCATCGCGGGCGTCAGCAAGCCCTCGTGCTCCTGCTGCTGCCCCCGCTGCCCGCCACCCGCGCCCGCTCCCGCTCCCGTTCCCGCGGCGGCGGCGGCGGCGACGGTCGCGTGCACCTCGACGACGCGCGCGCGCCAGTCCGCGCGCAGCGACCGCACGCGCGCCCCCATCGCCCACGCGTTTGGTTGCCCGTCACAGTCGCCTCCGCCGAACAAAGCGGGTCGCGGCTCGTCCGACAAGGCCGCCGCCGCCGCCCGCCGCCACAGGCCGGGCGTCAGCGGCTCGCCCTGCGCGCTCGGCTGGAAGCGCCAGACGACCGACGCGGCGCCGGCGGCGGCGGCGCAGTCGTCGTCGCGCCGCTGCGCGCGCAGGGCCGCGGCCGCGTCCTCGGGCGTGTTGCACGCGCAGTCGCCGCACGAGCAGGCGCAGACGTGCAGGATGTGCGGCGACGATGCCTCGGCGCGCGGGAGCTTTTCCTTGTCGGTCGCCGCCGCCATCGCCGCCGGTGTCGCCGCCGCCCCCGCGCCTCCGTCGCCGAGAGCCCGCGGCGCCGGGCTGGGGGGCGGCGTGCCGCGGCGCACGGCGATGGCCGGGCAGGCGCAGCCCAGGTCGCCGTCCCCGCAGCAGCAGAGCGACTCGAACGGGCGCTCTCCCGGCGCCATCACGTAAGAGTCTTCTGCTGTCACTTTTGTGACGATCAATCGGGGCGTCGATTTGGGGTTGGTGGTGATGGAGAGGGCGGTCGGGTTGGTTGCTACGACGTGGTGTGAATGGTGTGTGTGTGAGTATGTGGGGAAGAGAGGGAGGGGGGGGGCGCTGTTTTGTGTGGGGTCGACGTGGCGGCGCCGGGACCCGCGCGGACGATGCGAATCGATTCAGCGTCGGCGGCGGCAGCAATAACGACGATCGCTCAAAGCTGTCCGTTTCCGCGCCACGCCTAATCTCCACGGCACCCTGTTCTTACTAATACTACGAGCCTTGCCGTCGGACCTGTGTCCGACACTTGACTCCTTCCTCTCTCGACATCGCGCCTCAGCCGCCCCTCCACCTCCTTCCGCGATCCTTCTTCACAGCAACAAACAAAAACCACCCATGCGATGCTGCCCGTGACCCGCCGCGTCGCCACCGCGCGGTTGCCAGCGGCGGGCAAGGCCGTCGCCGCGGCAATGGCGGCGCCGCACCCGTCGCCGCCCGCGTCGCCCTCTCTACTCGGCCGCAGCAGCCGGGTGGCGCACCTCATCCTGTCGCGCGAGGAGCCCTCGCTCGCGCGCGCTCTCGCGCGCGACCTCGGCCTCCCCGACGTCGACGAGCTCATGCGCCTGGGCGCCGTGCACTTTAGCCTGGTGCCGCCCGCCGAGCCGCCCGCCGCGCCCTGGCGGACGGGCCCGAGCGCCGCCGCCGACGGCGCCCCCGCCCAGGCCGCTGGGCAGGCCCGCGCCGCCGCGCTCGCGCGCTGGGGCGGGCACTCGCGCCTGGCCACCCCGCGGCGCATCTTTGCCGACCTCGGCGTCCCGTGCCCTGCGCACAGCTACGCGCGCGTGCACCTGCGGCCCCAGCGCACGCGGCCGCCCCGCGACGGGACCGCCGGCGAGGCGCCCCCGCTACTGCCGCCTCCTCCTCCTCCTATTCGCATCCTGCACGCCTCGGCCGCGTGCGTCGTCGTCGACAAGCCCGCGGGCCTTCTGGTCCCCCCGGCCGTCGACAACGTCCTCGACTGCGCGGCGCACCTCGCGGCCCTGGCCCTGGGAGACGACTGCCCGGCCGCCGGCCCGCCGCCCGTGCCCGGGCGGTGGGGGCGCGGCGTGCGCGCGAGGGGCGCCGCTGAGGCCGCCATCCTCGACGCGCTCGAGGACGCGTGCGAGTCGCGCAAGCCCCCGGCTTTGCGGCCCGTGCACCGGCTCGACACGGGCACGTGCGGCGTGCTGGTTCTGGCGCGCACGCCCGCGTTCGCGTCTTGGTGGGCGGCGCGGCAGCGCGCGCGCACGGCGGCGCGCGACGGCGGGGGTGGGCCGGAGGGCGAGAGCGAGGGCGAGAGCGAGGCGCCGCCGCCGCCGCCCCAAGACGTGACCAAGATTTACCGGTGCCTCACTCTCGCTCGCAACCCACCCCCGCTCGGCACGCACTTGCATTGGGCCGTGACGCGCGTCAGGCTCAAGGTGGGCGACGGCAGCATCGGCGTTGGCAACGGCGACGGCGTCGGCAGCGACGGCGGTGGCGGCGGCGGCGGCGGCGGCTCTGGCCCCGAGCGCACGCTCATGTTTGACTCGCGCGCCGAGGCCGAGGCCGCCCTCGCGCTGCCGGGGGGGGCGGGGTCGCGCCACGCGTGGCTGCTGCAGCGGGCGGGCGGCAACGAGGCGGCCGTGGCGCGGGGCCGGGCCAAGCGCTGCGAGCTGGCCGTGCTGTCGGCGCGGCGGGTGGCGCGCCTGTCAGCGCGGGCGCGCGGGGCCTTTCTTCCTCGCGCGGGGGCGGGAGGTGGAGAGGGGGGAGGGGGAGGAGGAGGCAGCCAAGAGGGAGCGGGGGACGGCGGCGGCGGCTGGGAGGTGATGGTCGAGCTGCGCACGGGGCGCACGCACCAGATCCGCGCGCAGCTTGCGGCGCTGGGCTGCCCGCTCGCGGGAGACGGCCTGTACGGCGGGAGCGGCGGCGGCCGCCGCCGCCCGTCCGTCGAACCCGCCGCCGCCGCCGACGCCGACGCCGGCGCCGACGCCGACGCCGACGCCGACGACGACGACGGCGGTGGCCGCGGCGACCGACAGTCGGCGCACTTGCTGGGCCTGCAGGCCGCCGAACTGCGCGTGCACGATCCGGAGGGGCTGATGGGCGCCGAGACGGATGCCGGCGGGTGGGCGGCGTTTGAGGCCGGACCGGCGTGGTGGTGTTGAGCGCGATTTTGAGAGGGCGGCGGCGCGGTTGGCCATCTCGACCTCTCGCTCCCCTCGTTCTCCCCCACTCGTCCCACCACAGACCTCTCGCCTCCTTGACTCTCTTTACCACCCGACAACGTGCGTAGACGACGGCCGCGGTGGCTGTTGCGCCGGACGCCGCGCGGGGGCTGTGGCGGCGCCGCCGCCGCCGCCGCCGCCGCCGCCGCCGCCGCCTCCGCTGCCGCCAACGACGCCGCTGCCCACGCCCACGCCGCAGCGCGTGCGCTTGCCGCGTTCGCCCTCGCCGCCGCCGCCGCCGCCGCCGCCGCCGCCGCCGACCGCCTTCTTGGTCATTGTGGGTTTGAGACGCTGCGGAAGGGGCGCCCGCTCTTGTCGCTGATTTTGCCGACGTAGCCCCTTGTTTTATTTCCCCAACGGCGCCGGCGAGGACGAGTCGCGGCCGACCCAACAAATCACTCAGCGTACAAGTCGTTCCGAAGGCCGTCGTGGTAGTGGGTTTTGGTTAAAAGGCCGCGTCGCTAAATGGGGGCGAAGGGCTATGGGGGGGGCGAGAACAGATAATTCTGCTTTCAGTCGAGGCGGCGGCCGGCCTACCTATCGGCGCCGATAGCCGAAAAAACGAGCGCCGCCGCCGATTCAGTGCGGCGCCTGTCATCCCGAGCAGCGGCGGCGGGCCGCCGGCGGCGGCGGCGGCGTCCTCCGCCGCCGACGCCACCCCATCCTCCTCGACGCTCCTGGGTGAAAACGTGGCTTGGGGCCCGCGGACGCTGTCGAGCGCCGTGCGCGCCTGGTACGACGAGTCGGAAGCCCTCGCCCACGGCTCGACCGGCGACCCTGCCGACGACGCGGCCGCCGCCGACGTGCTTCCCCCTCAACAAGCGGCGCTCCCTAGCTCCCGACCCACCCACTTGACCCCTCATCTTCTTTCAACGCATCCACCCACACCAAGCACAACGCATCGTCCGAGTGTTTGGCACGCAGAACATCGACGCCGGGGCGCGTTCAACCCATCTCTCTGCTCCCTCTCTCTCCCCTTTGCAACCCTGCAACGTCCCTGCAACGCAGCAGGAGCAAAAGCGCAGCAGCACCAAGAGGAGGACGCCAGGATGGACCTCTACGGCGGCGCCCCGCCGCCGCCGGCCCCAGCGGCGGTACGTTTTGCGCTTGCCTTCTGTCTGTGATCCCCTCTCTGAACCTCGCGCGTTCGCCCAGCTCGCAGCGTTCGCGCTCGACGCGACAGGCAACCCGAACCATTAGGATCGCGAGCATCAGCTTGGCGTGGCCCTGCGTCATTCGCGCGTACGCGCGCGGACACGCAGGCCCGTGCCATCGCCGTCGCCATCGCCGTCGCCGTCGCCGCTCTGCTCTGCTCTCGCTCGCTCGCTCGCTCGCTCAAGCACCCCCCCCCCCAAAAAGCAATCAAACACGACAGGACCCCTACTACAACAACAACTACGCCCCGCCCCCGCCCGGCGGCGACGATCCCTACGGCGGTGGCGGCGGCCGCCGCCGCAGCCGCAGCCGCAGCCGCGACCGCGACCGCGACCGCGACCGCGACCGCGGCGGCGACCACGCGCCCCGCCGCCGCCGCTCGCCCCGCTCGCGCTCACCCGCCCGCTCGGCCTCGCCGCCGCGCCGGCCCAAGCGCCTGCCCCCGCGCGCGACCAAGTGGGACCGCGACGCCCTGGGCCACCCGGCCGCCCCGCAGCCCGCGGCCGCGCCGCCGCACTACGACCCACACCAGCAGCACCAGCACCAGCACGACCACCAGTTTGGCGCCGCCGCCGTGCCCTTCTCCGCGGCGTCGCTCGGCGGCCCGCCGCGCAACGTCGGCGCCTCGGTGCTGGGCACGTCCGCGGGGGCCATGCCGCCGGCCAGCACGGCCGCCGCCATCGTCGGGGCCGCGGCGGCCGCGGCGGCCGCGGCCATCGGTGGCGGCGCGGGCTTTGCGGGCCCGCTGGGGGCGGCGGCGGTGCCGGCCGCGCCCGCGCCTTACCCTGGCGCGCCCCGCGGCGCCGCGGCGGGCGGCAGCGGCGGCGGCGGCAGCATCGGCTTTTCCAGCGGCGGTCCCTTGCCCCCGCAGGGGCCCACGCACGCCACGCGCCACGCCCGCCGCCTCTACATCGGCGGCCTCGCCCCGGGCGTCACCGACGCCTCCCTCGCCGCGTTTCTGCACGCTGCCCTCGCCGCCGTCGGCGGCCTCTGCCCGCACCCCCAGCCGCCGGGGCCCACGGTCGTCAGCTGCGCCGTCAACCCCAAGGGCTTCTCGTTTGTGGAGCTGCGCTCGGTCGTCGAGGCCAGCAACGCCCTGGCCCTCGACGGGGCCGTGCTCGAGGGCGGGGCCGTGCGCGTGCGCCGCCCGAAAGACTACAACGCGGCGCTGGCGGCCAACATGGGGCCCGCGCTGCCAGACTCGGCGCTCGGCCTGGCGGCGATCGGCCTGGGGCCGCATTCGGCGGCGGGGGCGGCGGCGGCGGCGCTGAGGGCTGGAGTGGGGGCGGAGGGGGGGCACGGCGGCGGGGCAGCGGCGGGGGCGGCGGGGTGGCCCGGGGCGGGCGGCAGCGGCGGCGGCGGCGGGTACCTGGGCCGCACGCCGCGCGCGCCCTATGGCGGCGGCGGCGGCGAGGACGGCGGCGGCGGCGGCGGCGGCGGCGGCGCGCCGCCGCTCGAGCCGCAGGTCGGCCAGGGGCCGGGCGACCCGCCCCAGCGCATCTTCATCGGCGGCCTGCCCCCGACCGTCGGCGAGCCCGAGCTGCGCGAGATGTTCTCGCCGTTCGGAGCGATCCTGCACCTGCTGCCCGTGCGCGACAAGGCCACGGGAGAGCCGAAAGGGTTTGCTTTCCTGACGTTCAAGGACCCGGCCGTGATCGACCTCGCGTGCTCGACCCTGCACGGCACGGCGTTCGGCGAGCGGTCGATCACGGTGACGCGGGCGAACAACCCGCCGCGCACGGGCGCCGGGGCGGTGGCGGGGGCGCTGCCGGGGCCGCCGGGCGCGGGCGCCGCCTACCCGCCGCCGCCCGCGCCCGCGCCCGCGCCCGCGCCGGCGCCGACGAGCCGCGTGCTGGTCCTGCGCGAGGCGGTGGTGGCGGAGGAGCTGGCGGACGACGAGGAGTACGCCGAGATCGTCGAGGACATGCGCGATGAAGGGGGAAAGTACGGCCAGCTCGAGCAGGTGGTGGTGCCGAGGCTGGCAAAGGCAGAGGAGGGGGCGGAGGGCGCCGCGGCCGGCGCGCCGGCGCCGCCGCCGCGCGGCGTCGGCCTGGTCGTGCTCGTCTACGCCGACGCGGCCGGCGCGGGCGCGGCGCACCAGGCGCTGCACGGGCGGCGGTTCGGGGGGCGCACGGTGCGCGCGGTGTACCTGGCGGAGGAGGCCTACGCGCGGGGCGCGTACGACGAGGAGGCCTAGTCGATCGCGGAGATGTTTTAAGATGATATGCTTGAATATGATGTGTTTTGACGGCCGCGAGAGACGGAGAGAGGTCGGATTGGGGCGAGCCGGCGCGGCTCTTTCGCTCGGCGGGCGCGCGCGCCGGCAACAGAGTGGTGACGCGCCGCGAGCGCCGACAAAAGCCTCCTTTCCCCTCTCTTCTCACAAACACACAAACAAGAACAATCCGCAAGCGCCTGCGTCGTCACTCAAACATACACATCGACGACGAGCACACTTGCGCTCTCGTCTCTCGCGCGCGCGAGGAAAAACACAAGCGTCCCTTCCCCCGGAAAAACCGGTCTTTCGCCCGCCAGACGCCCTCTGCTCTCCTCTTGTCTCCGGACGAGCGCCACTTGCACACGTGCCGGACGTAGAGCATTCGAGCGCACGCGCCCTCACACAGCAGCGCCGTCTCCGCGCGTGGCCAGGAGGACCTGCGCGTTGGGCACCAGGAGGGATCCCCAAGAGAGCGTCTCTCGAGAAGGAGTGGGGCGCCCGCCCGCCCGCCCGCTCGCTTGCCGATCGCGTCAGTGAGACCCGTCCTGGTCGCGCGCCACACCGGCGCCCTTGTTCCCGGCCCGCGTCCGTTTTCTCTCTCTCTTCTGTGTGACCGCGCGCGCGCGCCGCCGCCGCCGCCCGCTGCCGCCGCCGCCGCGCAAAGCCGCCGCCGCCGCGCAAAGCGAGAGAGAGAGAGGCGCGCCGCGCGACAGCCCCGCCCCCGCCAAAAAACAACAACAGCAATGGAGACGCCCAACAAGCCCGTCGTGGCCTACTTCTACGACGAGGACATCGGCAACTTCTGCCTCGGCCCGGGCAACCCCATGCGCCCGCACCGCGCCCGCCTGACCAACTCCTTGTTGGGGGGGTACGACGCCTTCGAGCAGCTCAAGGTGTTCCGGCCGCGCAAGCGCACCGAGGAGGAGCTGGCGCAGTTCCACGCGGACGGTGAGAGGAGCCCTTTTTTCGTGACGAGTCGACGACGAGCGGCAATGTCGTCGCATCTCGTCCTCGTCCCCTCGCGCGCTCTCTCTCTCTCTCTCTCTTTATTTTCTTTTTGTCAAACCGACACGTCAAACGCTCAAAAATCCAACGCTCAAAAATCCAACGCTCAAAAATCCAACGCTCAAAAATCCAACGCTCAAAAAATCCGACGCCCCAACTCGACCAACCCACAACACCACCACCAACCAACCAACGCCTACACACAACACCAACATCACCAACAACACCAACACCAACACCAACATCACCAGAGTACATCGAGTTCCTCAAGCAGGTGACGCCCAACAACCAGGAGGAGTACATGGGCCAGCTGCGGCGCTTCAACATGGGCCTGCCTGGGGAGGCCGACTGCCCCGTGTTCGACGGGCAGTTCGAGTACTGCCGCATGTACAGCGGCGGGAGCGTGGACGGGTGAGTGACGCGG